>Ga0326511_10000820_pt1 | contig 26907 bp, 52 predicted proteins | sample 0_2496_0518_D_FD_203701 | JGI IMG/M metagenome (GOLD analysis project Ga0326511, IMG submission 203701) | Bovine rumen microbial communities from UC Davis, California, United States - 0_2496_0518 | ecosystem: Host-associated > Mammals > Digestive system > Stomach > Rumen | place: USA...
GTAAAAATTATTTCTCGGTTAAGCCAAACACTGTTTATTTCAATTCGTTTCCAAGTTATGGTGTTGGAATTGATTATTGCTTTTACGACATCAACAAGACGTTTATTTCGGCAGGAAGTGCCGCAAGGGTAACAATCACATCACCGCAAAATGCGTATTTCATGCGCTTCGCAACATATGGGCAGTACGGCTCGACCTACAACCACGACATCAGCATCAATTACCCGGCGACTGACACAAGCTATCATCCCTATCAGTGCGAAACCTACGACATCGCCTTCCCCGCCGAGGCTGGCACGGTCTACGGCGGCACGCTGGATGTGACGAATGGAGTGCTGACGGTGGATAGGGCAGAGGTGGATTTGGGGAGTCTTGGTTGGGGTATCTATACAGCAGATTATGGGGAAGCGTTTTATGCGACGCCGAATACCGAACCACCGAAGCGCAACTGGAAAGGAATCTGCTCAAAATATATACAAAAGCAATATGCATATACCAGCTTGAGTAACGGCGAATTTACGACTGGCAGTGGTGCTGGATTTGCTATGTTTGTCCGTGATGATTCATACACCGATGCCGGCTCTTTCAAAACCGCCATGTCAGGTGTCCAGCTTGTCTACGAACTCGCCACCCCCATCACCTACCAGCTCACGCCCCAGCAAATCGCCCTCCTGCGCGGGGACAACGCCCTGTGGGCCGATACCGGGGACACCACTCTGACCTACCGTCAGGACGTGGCGAAGCTGCTGGAGGCCCTGATGAAGCCCGACGAGAGCGACATGGTTGCGTCGTCCACCTACCCCGCGAACAGCTTCTTCACCGTCGGCGGCACGCTGTACAAGGCCACCGCCGCCATCGCCACGGGCGAGACCATCCAGCCCGGGGTGAACTGCATCCAGACCACCGTCGCCGACCAACTGACCGCCATTTTCGCACAGCTTTAAGGAGGAATGAGACATGTATCAGTATTACATCGTAGAAATCCAGAAGAACCACGCCGGGGAGTACGCCCACCTGATGCACTGGGCCTTTGACGCGGACGCCGACATCGCTCGCCAGAAGGCCGAGAGCCAGTTCCACACCGTCCTCGCCGCCGCCGCCGTGAGCGACACCGCCATGCACAGCGCCACGCTCATCAGCGCCGAGGGTGTTCCCCTGCGCAACGAGTGTTATCACCACGAGCCTGTGTCCCAGCCGGAGGAGGAAATCTGACGGCAATTTGAGGGCAAAACGGAGGGATTGACATGACCATCAACTACATCAAATACCTGGATTCCACCGGCACCCACTGGATCGCCAACAGCGGCCACGACGAGAACAACAAGTACCACGGCGGGCAGGCGGGCGACCAGACGGGCCACGAGGCCGAGCTGAAAGCGTGGTATTCCCGCCCCTGGACCGTCGTATTGCGCTACCCCGACCCGGCTGTGGGGCTGTGCATCGCCAAGCTGGAGGTGGCGATGTGCCTCAACAACCGCATTGGCTACGACCAGTATCAGCGCACGACCTACTGGAAGGAGCTGGTCAAGGCGGGCTATGACCCCAGCGCCATCACCACCGCCTGTGAGCAGGATTGCACCGGCGGCACAACGGCAAACGTCAAGGCAGCGGGGCACATCATGGGCCTGAAGAAGCTGGAGGATATTCCCACCGATACCTACAGCGGCAACATGCGTTCGCGGTTTGTCGCCGCTGGCTTCAAGGCGCTGACCGGCAGTAAGTACCTGTCCGGCCCGAACTACTTGCTGCCGGGCGACGTGCTGCTGTACGAGGGGCACCACGCCGCGGTGAACATCACTCGCGGCAGCAAGGCTCCCGCAACCGGCACAACCGCTCCCGCAACTGGAACAACCGACAAGTTGGGCGACCGCATCCTCAAGAACGGCTGCGAGGGCGCGGACGTGAAGGAGCTGCAGCTTGCCCTCATCAAGCTGGGCTACGACTGCGGCAGGTGGGGCGCGGACGGGGACTTCGGCGACGCCACCGAGATGGCCGTGCGCCGGTTCCAGACGCAGGAAGATTTGACGCCGGATGGCGAGTTTGGCCCGCTGACCCTTGCGGCGCTTAACAAGGCGCTGAAAAAGTTGGCCGTGCCTGTGGAGAAGCCCAAGTATGTGCTGATCGTCGGCGGCAACTGCTACGTGCGCTCCGAACCCTCCACGGACGGCAGCAAGCGCGGCATCGCCTACTGCGACGCCAAGCTGCCCTATGGCGGGGAGACAGCCCCGAACGGCTGGCTGAGCATCATCTACAAGGATAAGCTGGGCTGGGTATCCGGCAAGTACGGGAGGCTGGTGGAGTAAATGAGTGAGTCGATAATTGTTGCACTTGTTACTGGCGGGCTGTCGCTGATCGGCACGATCATCACCGTATTGGTGACCAATCGGCAGACGCTCGCCGCGCTGGACAAAAAGTCCGAAGTTTCGGACGCCAAGCTGGAAACGGAAATCCGCGTTGTAAAAACCGAAATCAGTAATCTTCGCGAGGAAGTCCATAAGCATAACGCATTTGCCGAGCGAATCCCCGCGCTTGAGGAAAAGGCTAAGGCTGCTGACCGGCGTCTTACCGACCTGGAGCACAGATAGGAGGAATCATAATGATTTCTAATCGTTGCTATGATATATTGAAATGGGTTGTCATGATAGCCATTCCCGCCCTGACCACCGCTTACGTTGGCCTGTCCGGCGTCTGGGGCTGGCCCTATGCCACCGAAGTGGCCAAGACCAGCGCCGTGGTGTGCGCCCTGTTGGGGGCGCTGCTGGGCATCTCTACGGCAGAGTACAATAAAATGGAACCGCCTGATGAACCGTAACTCACTCCCCATGGTACTCCCCGGATATTCCCGGGGAGTTTGTTATTGTAGTTAGTAATGTAGTTAGTAGAATGAAATTTTGTACCATTTCGTGCCATTTTTCAAAACAGTCACAGATAAAGAAAAACCCTCGAAAACTCCGTGTTTTCAAGGGTTTTGGCGGAGAAGGAGGGATTTGAACCCTCGCGGCAGTTATCCCACCCTACTCCCTTAGCAGGGGTGGGTGGGGGTGTTGAAAAGTGCTGAAAACACGGGGGGTTTGAGATGTTTGAGATGGCTAATGTTATTAGTAAGTAGTGAATAGCTATGTCTTTTTGATGGTATTTGCCGCGTCTATCACGGCCTGATCGTCCGGGTGGGCGTAGCGGTCGAGCATCTTTGCGGTGCTCCAGCGCATCATGCGGCGGATAGTTTGGGGCGCGATGTTCTCTGAAATGGCGAGACGTGTTGCGGTTGTATGACGGCAACAGTACGGCTCCAGGCGGCGGCATCCGGCAGCTTCAAGAGCATCATAGTATGTTTTGTACCATTTGTTCTCATTGCGGGGCCAGATATACCCGGACGGCTGGGCGTTGGCAATCAAGTCCTCCACAATGGGCAAGGCGTCCTCGGGAAGATACACAGGGCTTTCCTTGCGAACTTTGGTTTTCATGCCTATGCCTGTGATCTTCTGGGTTTCAATATCGATGTGCTCCACCTTCAGGGCTTGCATTTCGCCGGGCATCATACCGGTACAGATCATGAGCAGGGGAATTGCGGCGCGGAGGTCGCCGGATTCATAGAGTTTCCACAGAGCCAGTTGTTCGGCATCGCTGAATACCTGGCGTTCTTTTTCTTCAAGTTTGGGCAGGACGATGAAGGACGGAATATCCTTATTGCACCATCCATCGGCAGCGGCCAGCGAGAACAGGCGGGTGAGCACTGTCTTACAGTCCCGGACGGTGTAATAGGTGTTGGCAACCCGTGACACGCCGTCACGGATTTCTGAGACGGTGAGCTGATCCACGAGGCGATAGTGGAGGTCGGACAACTTGTTCCAGGCTCCCGCATAGGCAGTCTGCTTGGACTTGGACAACTGTTGATACTCGCCGTCGTGATAGGTTGTCCAGTAGTCGATGAGGCGCGGGGCTTTTGACTTTGGCTTGTCCTGCTTCAGGACAGAGCAGTATTCGAGGGCGTCCCGCTTTGTTTTGAACCCGCCCTTTGTGCGGTAGATAGGGACAGCCTTCAGGCCCTCTCGTGGACGCCAGCCGATGACCACACAGGATGTCCACGTCCTGCCGCGTTTATAGGCCGTACCAGCCCCGTTGGGGCGGGTTCTCGGCTTGCGCGTAACCTTGGGCGGGTTCAGAGACAGGCCGCAATAAGGGCAATACAGGGCGTCTGGCGGGGCATTGCGTTTACACTTCTTGCAGATCATTCTTTCCACCTGATTTCAAACAGGTTGCCGTGTTGGGTTATGCGAGGCTTGCTTTTTTCTCTGAGGGATTATTTTCCAGCATTTGCAGGGCGGCAGATTGTATAACGGGCAGGGCGGCATGGTAAGCGTTGAGAACACGCTTATCTTCATCGGATAACTTTTCAACGGGTTTAATAGGTTCTTTGTCCTGTAAAACTCTGAAGCCCAAGTCTATTAATGACAGGATGGCTTGTGTCTGATTCTTCAGTCTGTGTGAAAACCTGTATTCATCTATGGCGTTCATGGTTTCTTCGGAGACGGTAAACGTGATTCGCGGATTCATTGTTGGCATATCAGCACCCCCTATGCTATAAATTATAAACTATTACGAATATATGCACAATGTGTATATTTGATTAAATGATGAACTTCATCAGAAAATTACTTGACAAGTTATGAACCTATGCCGTATAATGCCATTGTGGTTCGGAACTGATGAACTTTGACCGATGAAAGGGGGGATGGAAGTGGAGAAGGAACAGAATTGGCGACTGTCCATTCAACTGACCAAAGAGCAGGAAAACGCTCTGATGGAGTTGAGGAAAAAGGATGAGTTTTGCCGTTTGTCCTTTGGCGAGATTGTCCGCCGACTGATTGATGCTGGGCTTGAGGCAAGCAAGGAGGCATGACCGCATGACCACGATGGACTGGATCATCACCCTTGCGGCAATTGTCGCCGCGTTGGAGATGAAGGACGCGCTGAGGTTCAAGCTGTTTGAGGACGAGCAGCGCAGACGCAGACCGAGGCCGCACACGTTCGGGTAGGTGATGGCAATGACGCTGGACGAGATTAAGGTCTGCGACAAGCCGACGCTAACCCCGGCAGATATAGCTGAAGTGTTGGGCTGCGACCCGCAGGACATACGGGTTCAAGCGCGGATGGCTCCTGAACGACTGGGATTCCCCGTTATCATCATCAAGAGCAGGACGAAGATTCCGAGGATTCCATTTTTGAAGTACATGGGAGAACAATAAAAGCCGTCCGGCGTGAGGAACCGAACGGCCAATGAAGGGAGATGAAAGTAGATGGATATCCTTCAGGACAATTATACGGTAGCGGCTTCCAAAAGTCAAGCCACCAGCGTTAAGAAACTCGCGCAGGAATGGCAACTGACCGTTGACAAGGACATGCATGACCTGCTTGTGTTCCCCGGCGATGAGCAGCGCGTGAGGATGCTCGAGGGTCAGATTGTCGAAGAAGGTTGCCGTGATCCGCTGGTAGTCTGGCGGGAGACAGGGATTATCGTGGACGGTAACACGCGCCATGACATCTGTCTGCGAAACGGCATCCCGTTCGCCGTGGTATTCATGCACTTCGACAATAAGAGCGAAGCGATGCAATGGGCCAAGGATAATCAGAGCAACCGTAGGAACATGACTATTCCGCAAAGCATCGAGGTAATGCACAAGATCGAATATCAGATTAAGGCAGACGCAAAAGAACGGATGCTTGCTGGGAAAAAACTATACCCTGTGGAAAATTTGCCACAAGGTATAAGCGGTAAATCGCGTGACAAACTCGGAGCCGGGGCTGGTGTATCAGGTAAGACATATGAGAAGGGTGTTCACATCCTCGACAAAGCCCCGGAGCCTATCAAGCAAGCGTGGAAGTCCGAAGCCTTGTCAACGGATGCCGCCTATCAGGCCACGAAGCTGCCCGAAGAAAGACAGCGAAAGATCATAGACGAAGCCGAGCGCGGCGAGAAACCCATTAAGCAGATCGTGAAGAACGCAATCATTGCCGAGAAGGAGGAGGTTGATATGCAGACGGCGGCAAAAGCGTTCAGCGACGGCAAGGCATACAGTATCGACAATTTCATTGAGGAGATCATTGTCAACGGCGAGGACTGTGTGGATTCGATTCGTACACACATTGAAACGCGCATTACGCTGTTTGGTGAGGCAAGCGGCAAGGTTGCGACGGCGATTGACAAGATTATCGAAGCGTTTTCCGACCTGAAGATGGAGGTAGAAAGTAGATGGAACTGAATAATATCAGCAGCGGCAAGAACAACGAGCTGTTCAAACCCAAGTATCTGAAGATCAACACCAAGGACATTTTCATTCCTGAACATGCCCAACGCAAGTTCAAGCAGCAGCACGGCGATTACCTGGCAGCACATTTCACGATGGAGAAGTACAAGCCGATTGACATCTCCTTCAGGGACGGCAAGTATTGGGTGATTGATGGGCAGCACAGACTGTACGCCATTAAGAAGCGCAAGGGCGGCGATTGCACCATTCTGTGCTACGTCCATTACGGCATGACGGAATATGACGAAGCCATGTTCTTCTTGGAGCAGGGCAAAGGGATTGCGAAAATCCTGACCACCGACCGCGCAAGGATTCGCTTTGAGATCGGCGACGAGACCATTGTCGGGATGGTGCACGGTGCTGAAAAGGCGGGGTTCATCGTGGATTTTTCAACAAACAAGGTGATAAACCGCATTGTGGCTGTGGCGGCGTTGGAACAGGTATACAAGGAACTGGGCACTGAACAGTATTATAAGATGCTCCATACGCTGAAAAATGCGTACAATGGCCGGTCTGACAGCCTGACGCGTGAAATGCTGTATGGGTTTGGGCTGTTCTTCCTGAAGTATCAGGGCAAGTTTGAGCCGAACGCTCTTGCGAACAGCCTCAGAACCAAGGCTACGCCGTCCGACATCGTAATTGAGGGACGCAGCTATGGCAAGGCAAAGTCCGGGCACTCAGGGCTTATCTCAAATGGCGTACCATTCGCCCGTGCGATTTTGCATTATTACAATGCCAACCGCAAGGCAAACAAACTTCCTGATATTCTGTAGGAGCAAGTTATGGGCACTAGAATTAGATTCGCCATATGGCGCAGAGAAAAGCGGATTTTCATTGTGAAACCGCCTGACTGGCCCAAACGATGTGAACTGAGCTTCACAGATCAGGAAACCATGCAGGAATGGGCGAAGAACAACCATTACATGCTGAAGGACGGTAACAGGAGGATATAATGGCGAGTTTGTATGAACTGTCTGCCGGGTATGCATCCATTGTGGACGCCTACGACACGGTGGAGACGGAACAGGAGCGCGAGGAACTGCTGGACATGCTGGCGGACGCACAGGACGAGATAGCGGCCAAGGCCGAGAACTACGCGAAGATCATCCGCATGAAGGAAGAGGAGGCCAAGGCGTTCAAGGCTGAGGCGGACAGGCTGACGGAGCGGCGACAGGCCGCCGAGCACATGGCAAAGCGGCTGAAGGCCGCGATGCTGGACGCAATGAAGCTGACGAACATGCCAGAGATCAAAACGAGCATCGGCAAGTTCCGGTTGCAGATGAACCCGTGGAGCTGCGAGGTCACCGACTGGAGGCAGGTGCCTACGGAGTACAGGACGCCTCAGCCGGATAAGGTTGACAGGAAGGGTCTGGTGGATCACTTCAAGGCGACCGGCGAGATGATCGACGGCGTGGAGTTCAGGCAGGAGCAGGGCATCAGGTTCAGATAAGGAGGTTTAAGCCCATGAGTAAGCAGTATCGCAACCCCATCAGCAAGCCGGAGATGGTGACCATCCCTCGGTGGCAGTACGACGCGATGATGTCCAGCACGGTCATTATGGGGCTGGTTGACAAGATCATCAACAGCGACAAGTGGTACATCATGGACGATATACTGAAGATCGTCTGCGCAGAGGATAAGAAAGATATCGGCGAATGAACATGCACTACTGTGACATCTTCGGGGACTGCTTCCACTGTCCAGCACCCTATTGCCCGTATGAAAAGTACGATGACAAAACGGAATACGCAAGTCATGAAGAGGAAAATTTGCAGGATTGAAACCCTGAAACTTGCAAAAATTGGCCCATCGGACAGGACAAAACCCTATAGTAAGTAATGTCCATTTGGGATTGCAGAAACGCATAATTCATTCATTCATGGGGGGCTATAAGCCGCCCCCCCATGAATATGAATTATCGAGAATTCGGTTGACTGTGAAAGGAGGAAACATGAGGGTTGGCGTGTTGGTTCTCGGTGAATCGGGAACCGGGAAAAGTGCAAGCATGAGGAATTGCACGGCAGACAGGTTTAGCATCGTGAACGTCAGTCAGAAGCCGCTGCCGTTCAAGAGTGATATCCGGATGCTGAATACGGATGACTACATGAAGATCACGGCGGCGTTGAAGAGCGTGAAAACCCCGTCCATCGTGATTGATGACAGTCAGTATTTGATGGTCAATGCGTTCATGCGGCGGAGCCTGGAAAAGGGCTACGACAAGTACAATGAAATGGCGAACGCCCATTGGAGGCTGATCCAGACGGCGCTCAACGATACGCCGGACGGAACCATCGTGTACTTCATGAGCCACATTGAGCGCGACCAGGTAGGTAACGAAAAGGCAAAGACCATCGGAAAGATGATCGACCAGTACGTGACGCTGGAAGGGCTGTTCACGATTGTGCTAAAAACCCACGTGAAGGACGGGAAGTACACGTTCATTACCCACAACAGCGGGTTTGATACGGTAAAGACCCCGCTGGGAATGTTCAGCGAGAACGAGATCGACAACGACCTGTTGATGGTGGATGACACCATTCGAGAGTATTACAACATGAACAAGGAGGGAAAAGACAATGGATGACAAGGCATTGAAAATCGTTCGGGATTACATCTGGGAGCACCTGGACAAGTCCGACGAACTGGCCGCATTGAATTTCAACTTTGAGGTCTACGTGGTCTGGAAGGCCAAGGTGCTTCAAAATTGGAAATACCTGATCTCCAGCACGTTGTTCGATGGCATGTACTATGAGTTGACCTACAACGGCGACAAGAAGGAATGGTACCTGGACGCCTACAAGAAGTTTGAAAACCGTGTGATCGCGGATTAAGGAGGATAAAATGGCAGACTTTGAAAACGAACTCTTTGATTGGGACAGTGAGATCGAAAGCGACGGTCAAGAGTATGTCACGGTGCAGCCCGGCGACTACGCCTTTACGGTGACGAAGGTCGAGCGGCAAAACTACCCCGGCAACCAGTCCAGCGGCGGCAAGATTCCCGCCTGTAACCTGGCTGTGGTCAGCGGCGAGATCGACGTGCCGAAGGGCAAGGCGACATTCCGCGAACGGCTCTATCTGTACAAGGGCTATGAGTGGAAGTTGAGCGCGTTCTTCCGTAGCCTGGGCTTGAAGAAGCACGGCGAGAAACTGCGCATGAACTTCAACGAGGCCGTTGGCAAGCGCGGTATGGCGAAGTTCGGCAACCACGAATACAACGGCAGCAAGTACAACCAGGTGGAACAGTATTACGACTACGACCCGGACAAGCTGAACAGCTTCAGCGGGTTCAAGGAAGTAAAGGATGAGGATGTGCCGTGGTAACATACGTCGGCAGCACGATCCGGGTAGTGGAGCCGTCTCCTGAACTGGTCAAATGGTGTAAAGCCCATCTGACGCTGCCAAACCCCGATTTCTATAAAAAGGAAAAAATGGGGATTTGGACGGGCGGCACACCTGAGACCATAAGCCTGTGGAGGATGGGAAGGACGGAACCTTCCCACCTCCCCATGCTGGAAGTGCCGTTCGGGGTGTTCCGGGAGATACAGCGGATGCTGGACGTGGTGAATGTGGTGTTTCGGCCTGACACGGTAGTCAATTACGGAGCGCATATTCCTCTGTACGACTATCAGCAAAAGGCGGTTGACGAAGCGTTCAAGGCGCGGTACGGAATACTTCAGGCCCCGGCTGGCTGCGGTAAAACACAAATGGGGCTTGCGCTTATTCAGAAATATGGGCATAAGGCACTGTGGCTGACGCACACAAAAGACCTGCTGAAGCAGAGTAAGGAACGCGCTGAACGGTACATGGACAAGTCATTGATAGGAACCATCACCGAGGGCAAGGTGGACATCGGCAGCGGAATTACGTTCGCGACAGTGCAGACCATGTCCAGGATGGAGTTGCGGGAGTACCGTGATACCTTTGGAGTTATCATCTGCGACGAGTGCCATAGGGTGTGCTGTTCCGCAAATGGCGTTGCCATGTTTGAGAAGGTGCTGAACAGTCTGGCGTGTGGTCATAAGTACGGACTGAGCGCAACCGTACACCGCGCTGACGGTCTTATACGGGCCACATTCGCGCTGATAGGGCGAGTGGTCTATACCGTCCCGGAGGACGCTGTAAAGGCCCTTGTGGAGCCTGTGAGCGTGGAGACGGTGCAGACGGATGCGGTAATGCCGGAGGACGCCATAAGGGCTGACGGTACGCTGGTGTGGGCGCGAATGATCAACGGTATTTGTGCGGACGCAGACAGAAATTCTGTGATTGCAAACAAGATCATTGAGAACCGCGATTATAGTTGTCTGATACTGAGTGACCGGCTGTCTCACCTGGAAACCCTGATGGGGATGCTGCCCGATGACATGAGAGCCGATGCCGTGATGATAAGCGGCAGGATGACCAGCAAGAAGGGCAAGGCCGAGCGGGAAGCGGCGATAGAGCAGATGCGGACGGGGGAGAAGAAATACCTGTTTGCGACCTATACGCTGGCGAAGGAAGGGCTGGACGTGCCGAGGTTGGAACGCCTGTTCCTGACCACCCCTCAGAAGGATGAAGCGGTTATTATTCAGTCCCTTGGACGGATAGCCCGGAAGTTTGAGGGCAAGGCAAAACCCATGTGCATCGACTTTGTGGATGGGAAGATCGGGGTCATGGTAGGGATGTGGAAGAAGCGGATGAGGATATACAGGCAGAAGGGGGTGGAGATGTGACCGACATCGAGCAGGCCCTCCAATACATCGACTGCTCCATCCTCAATTATACCGAGTGGATTCAGGTCGGCATGGCGATAAAAGAAGCTGGCATGGGCTGTGATGTGTGGGATGCATGGAGCAGCAAGGACGGCAGACGGTATCATGCCGGGGACTGTGAAAAGAAGTGGATCAGCTTCAACGGTTCCTCACAGCCCATCACGCAAGCGTACATTTTCAAGCTGGCGAAGGACAACGGCTGGCGCAAGTATGACGGCAACGATGAAACATTGGAGTGGGACGGCATGATCGAGTATGACGGGGACGACAGCGGCAAGGCCAAGCCGGAATGGAACCCCGTCGAGGATTTCAGGCGGTATCTGCAAGCCCTGTTTCAGCCGGACGAGTATATCAGTTGGGTGACAGAAGCTAAGCAGGACGAGGACGGGAAGTGGAAACCCGCTGGCAAGGGGACGTATTGGAAAACGTGCGCGGATACGTTGAAGCAGATGGACAAGCACCCGGAGGACATCTGCGACACCATAGGCGATTACAGCCATGAGGCGGGGGCGTGGATCAGGTTTAACCCCATGAACGGAGAGGGTGTTGCCAACAGCAATGTGGCGGTATACCGTTTCGCCCTGGTGGAATCCGATACAATGCCGTTGGATGCACAGTATCGTATGTACCGCAAACTGAACCTCCCCATAGCGGCGATGGTTACCAGCGGCGGCAAGAGCATCCATGCCATTGTCCACATCGACGCTACCAATGCCGCCGAGTATCGGGACAGGGTGGAGATGCTGTACACCATACTCGCCAACCGGGGCATGGTGGTGGACATACAGAACAAGAACCCCTCCCGGCTGTCACGACTCCCCGGCTGTATCAGGGGAACCAACAAGCAGATGTTGGTTGAAACCAATGTGGGCTGCGCAAATTGGGATGAATGGGTGAAGTACAACGACAGCAACACGGACGACTGGCCGGACATCGTGCCGCTGTCCGAGGCGCTGAAAGACCCGCCACCGCTGGCCGACGTGCTGATTGAGAACATTCTGAGGAAGGGCCACAAAATGCTGATCAGCGGCCCTTCCAAGGCGGGAAAGAGCTTTTTCCTGATGGAGCTTGCAATGGCCCTTGCCAACGGGCAAAAGTGGATCGGGTTTCAGTGCAGGAAGTCGCGGGTGTTGTACATCAACTTTGAGATTGATTCCGCAAGCTGCATCCACCGATTCATGGACATCCGGGCGGCACTGATAGAGAACGGAGCGGACTGTTCCCATAGCGAGGATTTGATGGTATGGAACCTCCGTGGTCACGCCATGCCGCTGAACGAGATGGTTCCGAAGATCACAGCGAAGTGCAAGGATTTCAACCTGGACGTGATACTGGTTGACCCCATATACAAGGTGCTGATGGGCGATGAGAACAACGCTTCAGACATGGGGGCGTTCTGCAACGAGTTCGACAAGATAGCCAACCTGTTGCACTGTTCCGTGATTTACTGTCACCACCATTCCAAAGGTGCCCAGGGCTTCAAAAAGGCCATGGACAGGGCTTCAGGTTCGGGCGTGTTTGCCCGTGACCCGGATGCTCAGTTGGACATGCTGGAGATCGAGACGAACCAGGAATATATTGACAGCAACACGGACACGGCATGGCAGATTGAAAGCAGTCTGCGGGAGTTCCCGAATATCATTCCGAAGCGTATTTGGTTCCGCTATCCGCTGCATGAGGAGGAGCGTGAGGGAGAGTTAGAGCGGCAGCCTGTAAAGGACGGCGGCGGAGGCGGGAGACCTTCAAAGATCAACGACGATGAGATTGAAAAATACTTCGATCAATACGCCGTTAACGGGTACGCAAGCGCGGCAAACCTGGCGGGTGTGCTGGATGTGTCGGAAAAAACGATACGCAGGTACAAGTCAAAGAAGTTTGAGTGGGAAAACAAGAAGGGGCTGAGGCGCGTTGACGGATAATGAGAAAGCCGTAATGACTGACTGCTACAGGTTCCTGGACAGGTTCAATCAACCACCCCCGGGCAAGGCGGATGATTGGTGGCTGAGCGCGGCGGCGGCGCTGGCGGAGATCGGCGTGAAGCACAAAAACCACCCACTGGCGCTGACGGTCGGCCCAGCTGTATATGAGTACCTGGAACAGAAATGGAAAGCAATCAACAGAAAAAAGAACGGAGGATGATTCATGGTGGAATTTGTACAGGGCATCCGGTACGGCCTGGTAGGCATAGGCTGCGTGTTCTCTTTTGTCGTGGGACTGATGGTGCTGGCGGTGTTCGGTTCGCTGCTTACGGCGCTGGGGGACTGGCTGAACAGCCGGTCGGATGAATACGACGATGAAGAGCAGGAGGATGATGAGGAATGAAACAGGAGACCATGATCCTGATTGACAGCGAAACCTATGAGCGCATGAAGAACTGCGCCAACTGCGATCACAGGGAGGTGTGCGTGGCGGTGGCCCGGCGCAAGGCTGCACATGCGAACGACTACAGCCCCTGTGAGCACTGGAAGCTGGTGGGCGACGAATGATGTATGTCGGGGTTGACCCCGGGAAGAAGGGCGCGTTTGCCATTATCTCCAATGACGGCAAGGCGCATGTGGACATCTGGGACGAGGAGCGGTTCATTTACTGCATGAAGCGGGTGAGTGACAGGCGCGTGGTGGCTGCCGTTGAAAAGGTGGGCGCAATGCCCGGCCAGGGCGTGACCAGCATGTTTTCCTTCGGACAGTCCTACGGCTTCATAATGGGCGTTCTGAGGGCCTTGGGCATCAGCTATCAGTTGGTACCCCCGGCAGTGTGGAAACGGGAATTTGGGCTTCTGAGGGCCGATAAACAAGCGTCCATTGAGACGTGCAAGCAGCTCTTTCCCGGTGTGAGCCTGCTGCCGGGCGAACAGTGCAGGAAGGACAGCGACGGCATGGCGGAGGCGCTTTTGATTGCGCTGTATGCACAGAGAAAGTTTTGAGGTGGCAAGGTGCTGGACAAAAAAGACTGCCCGTGCATGGCCTGTCCGCGACGGTCTGAGATATGCCATGCGCAGTGCATGGAGTATCACAAATGGGCGGCGGAGCTGAGGGCCAGGAAGTTCGCGGCGCATGAAAAGCGCCAGGGCGAGATAGAAGCACGGCACAGATTCGCGGATGCCTGTATTGCACAGCGTAGACGCCGGAACATGAAGAATGGGAAGTGAAAGTGTGATAAAAGCCCATGAGGGCCAGCGCGTGCACAACGCCATGATCGACCAGCTTGTCCAGCAGGAAGTGATACGGATCATGGCCGAGCGTGAACGCGAGGAGGCCGAGAAGGAAGCGGAGCGCGAGCGGGAAATCCAGCGCCTCCGCGTGGAGCTGGAATTGCGGCGCAAGCGCGACCCGCGCATTTACACGGCGCTGATTCGGGACGCGCGACACAGGTATTGGTTCGACCCAGGAAGCCAGTGCTTCATCGCCCGCGCCTGGTGGGCGTTGGTGGGCTGGACGGTGCTTGGATTCTGGGCGCTGGTGGACAGGATGGGGGTGTGAGGATGAGCGCCACATCTCCCGAGGCAAAGGAACGCAACAGGGCTTTACGCCGGGAAGCATATCAATGGTACAAGAGTAAAGGAATTTGTGTTTACTGCCGCACCGCCTATGCCGAACCTGGGCGCGTATACTGCAAGGCGTGTACTGTACGGCAAAAAGCATTGCGCGACCGCAAAGACCCAGGCCGGGAAAAGCGCTACGCCTATAACCGCGAACGCAGGGCCGCGCTGATCGAAAAGGGCCTGTGTATCTGGTGCGGCAAACGCAAACCTGTTCCGGGACAACGCATGTGTCCGACATGCCGCGACAAAGACAGGGAGAGCAAGCAAAAATACGAGATCACCCAACGTATAAAGCGTGAGGCGCAACGAGCGAGGGAGGCGAACGCGACATGGAAGGGCTGATCGAATTGTGCTGCGGAACTTGCGGATACCACATCCCCGGTGAGGACGGCCAGTACATCTGCGTGTATGACGGGACTTGGGTGACGCCGGACTGGTTCTGCCGACATTGGGAACAGAAGGAGGATGAGAGCGATGCCTGACCGGGAGAAGGTTATCAACAAAGTCACGGCGATTGTGGCTGATATGCAGGAAGAAGTCGATGAATGGAAGGATTACTCGGATTCGGAGTTGCGCAACGGTCTGACTTGCGATTGTGACTGGTGGTACAAGACGTTGCAGACGTTGAAGGACGCCCTCGCGCTGCTGAAGGCGCAGGAGCCGATGGAAATGAGCGACGCAGAATTGATGGATGCTATCAGGAAAGCACCGATCATTGTGAAGCCCGCCGTGGACGCTGCGCCGGTGGTACATGGGCGGTGGGTTATCAGTCCAGGCTCCCCATGGCCCATCGGGGATTGTTCGGTGTGTGGTGAGCGGCACATCGGTACCAATTTCGCAAAATACTGCCCGAACTGCGGCGCACGAATGGACGGTGAAACGGATGCCTAAAATCTTCTGCGCCGCCATGGACTGCGAGTTCAACGGCGATGACGGCAAATGCCATGCGAAGGAAGTTGCCCTGTCCGACCATAGCATCATGACGCTGTGGGAGGGGCGGCAGCAATACCAGAAGTGCAAGACGTACCAGAAATCACGGGCTGTGAAGGAAATGGAACAATTCTTCGCAAAGGCCGTTGCGGAGGCAAAGGAGAAGTGGATGAAGGAGGACGAGCATGGGAACCGTAACCATCCTTGAAATGACAACCCGCAACCCCATCACCCTGATCGGCGAGATGGCCGGGGTGTGCTGGGGCGCGGACACGTCCGACACGGCGAAAAACTACAAGCGCGGCTGGGACTGTATCGAATCCGGCCACGGGCGGACGATGGAGTTTCCCGACGTATACATGATGCTGGACGGCTATTCTGCCCGCGTCATTCGCGAATGGTACACCCACATCGGCGGGATGCCGACAAGGTTGCAAGCGTCCACCCGGTACATTGACTATAGTAAGTTCGATTATATCCTACCAGCAAGCATAGCCAAAGATGAACAGGCAAAGCGTTTGTATAAAGAAACGATGTGGCAAATTCGTGAAGCGGTAATGGCACTTGAAGGTCACGAATTACCCAGAGAGGACATTGCCATGCTCCTGCCCCTTGGCATGACCACGAAGGTGGTGGACAAGCGCAACCTTCGGAACCTGATCGACATGTCACGGCAGCGGGAGTGTGCGAGGGCCTACTGGGAATACCGCGACCTGTTCCGCGACCTGAAACTGGCATTGACGAACTATTCCGAAGAATGGGCGCGGCTGGTGGCAAAGACGATGCACCCGAAGTGCGTGGAATACGGCTACTGCCCGGAGAAGCACGGGTGCGGGAAGTACCCGGCGCGTAACGACTAACCCGCGCGGGGCTTCGGCCCCGCCGGAAGGAGGGAGAACATGCGCTTAGTGGACGCTGACGCGCTGAAAACTGAGTTCGACAAAAATTGTGCTATGGAATGTGCGTGCTGTGATCATGCTACATGCAATCATGTCGGGAACGCCGTTGGCTGCGGGCTGGTGGACGCCGCCCCCACCGTCGACGCTATCCCGGTGGAGTGGCTGGAAAAGCAAGCTGATTATGCGAGGTCTGAATGGGACTATGATTCGTGCGAAGGAATCCGTATGGTGTTGAAAGCATGGCAGAAGGAACAGGAGGCAGTGCGCAGCACATGATGGTGTTCGGCATAATCGCAATGTTAGTTCACATACTTGTGGGTAATATCGGCGGCGTTGACGAGATTACATACCGCATGATATTCGACTTTTGGATGGTGCTTGCAATCTGCGGAGCGATAAGGGAGGCGAGATAGTGGCAGAATACAACGACGTTATCAAGCACTTCAAGCGAATGTGCCGGTACTACAACAACAGGGCAACGCAAAACGACTGCCCGTTGTACTGCAAGGGCCACGGGTGCAACATATCCCACTGCCGGATGCTGGCGTTCGATGACAAGAAGTTTCAGAACGTGGTCATGGCGTGGGCAGAAACCCATAAGGAGCCGGTTTATCCGTCGTGGATGGAATACATCATGGACGTTCAACGCGACTGCGTTAAGGCATACAACGGCGGTAACGACACACTGTGGAAGTGGATGTGGACAACTCCCATTCCCGCCGACATCGCAGAGAAGCTGGGCGTGAAGCCGAAGGAGGGGTGAGCGTGTGCGAGTGGATTAGATGCGAGGACAGACTGCCGAATGTGGCAGGCTGGTATCTCGTGTTTTACAACGGGAGCAAAATGCAAGTGGCGTTCTTCAAGGGCAAGAAATGGCCTTTTGATAACCATTATCACAAGGTTACCCACTGGATGCCGCTGCCAGAACCGCCGAAGGAGGGCACATGACCATTTCAAGAGGTGACTACCACATATCCGTTCAGCGCTTCGATGGTCTGGAAAAGCGAATAGGGCTTTATGTCGGGTACAAGAACCGGCTGCTAAAGGTCGGCTGCTTTTCCAACGATGAAAAGGCATCGATATTCACAGAATGGATATGTCACATGACAGGGCTGGCGGAAGAACCCGAAAAACTTCCGTGGCAGGAGGATGAATAGCATGGGCGTAGACATGAAACAACTTGTCAAGGACAGGAACAACGCATTTGCCGCGTTTGTTCTCAACGATGACTGGGCGCCAGTGATAGAATACTGTCATACATACGGTGTACCGATGCCCGATAACCCGGATGTCATGGCGGCTGGTATCTATAAGGCCGTTCAGTATGTTACCGACATGCCCGACGATGTGAAAGCCAAGGCGGCCATGAAGTGTGTGAAGCTGGGGTTTTCGCCGTTCATGAATACGTTGGATAGTAAGGAGGATTGACATGTCAATGATGAGTATCGTAGCCATAGTGGCCACGCTGGCAGGATATACTGTTGGGTTTATCCTGGGCGTGATTTCAGGAAGGAGAGGATAGCATGGGCGAGAAACTGCCGTTCGGTGGAACCCTGTTCCTGTCAGACGGAACGAAGTTTTGCAAGGTGGAGGAAATCCCGGAGTTCATCGAAACCTACGACCCGGACAACCCGCCCCCGCCGATGCCGCTGTTCAACGCGGACTATGAGATCACAGCGACCATAGACCTGTCAACAGCACTGGCAAAAGCCATTCGCCGGACGCTGCTGGGATGGACGGCGAAAGGCCCCGTGCGCTGGCGGCAGGTGAGAAAAGCATTGAGGAGTATGACAAGATGATCGATATCGAATACATCCGCGAAATCCGCGAACGTGTCCCGGCAGCGGCATTGTATGAACAGCTTGCGGAGGAATGTGTGGAGCTTGCACATGCGGCGTTGAAGATGGCGCGGTATCTGCGCGGTGAGAATCCCACACCGCTGAAAGAAGAACAGATCAGAGACAGCATTGCGGAAGAGGCCAGTGATGTCCATCTCGTGGCAAAAATTCTGGACATAAAGGGTGAGCCGTCCGCGGTCAACATGAAGTTGAGCAGGTGGCATGACAGACTCGCAGAAAGGAGCGTAAAAGAATGAACCAGCCATTTGACAGTTCGAAGTACGTCATGAGAAAGCACCTGGAGGCAATGCTGCATATTCCCTATTCGGACGCTGACATCGCGCTTGCAAACGTGCGCTATGTGCAGGTGACCAATTCCCGATGGTATGAAAAGACGCTGGCGGCGAAGGCCCTGGAACAGTTGTATCTGCGCAGGATCGAGGAAAACCACGACCGGCTTATGCTGCATGACTGTAACATATTCCACAAACGAGAGGCAATCTACAAAGAGCGCCTGGAGCGGGTGCGGGCATTCAAGAAATCGTTGGAGGTGAGCGCATGACGCAACAGTACAGATTGATCGGGCATGAGGGCATTGCAACGTATCTCATGCAGGCGGGCAAGGACATAGTGAAGGCCCAGATGTCCATGGAGACGGCAGAACGGATCGTGATGAGCGGCAATGTGCAGAACAAAGCATTGCCCCTGCATCCGACCTACTGTGTGAACGTCGGCCCGCTGTACTTCAAGGGCACCTGGAAGAAGCGCAGGATGAAGGATGTGGTGTGCGAATGATGGAACCGGGGTTCTACAACATGGATTGCATGGAAGGGATGAAGGATTTCCCGGACGGGTTCTTCGACCTTGCGATAGTTGATCCGCCATATGGCGATGGCGGCAAAAATATCGGGGGGGGGTACGCTTCGGACAGCGATTTGACCGATACAAAGAAAGTATCACGGACGGGCGGAACGTGGGCGACAAAATACGGAAAAAAATCCTTGCGTGGGACGTTGCCCCGGGAAAAGAATACTTCGATGAGCTTTTCCGCGTTTCACGCAATCAGATCATTTGGGGCGGCAACTATTTCTCCCTCCCACCATGCCGATGCTTTATAGTGTGGCGCAAGCTGACCATTTCGGAGAATTTCACAATGAGTATGGCGGAATACGCATGGACGAGTTTCAACGGCAACGCGAAAGTGTTTGAATGTGCGCCGCAGGGGACTGCGAATGAAAAGAGGATTCATGCCTGCCAAAAGCCCGTTGCCCTGTATACATGGCTATTGCAGAAATACGCCAAACCGGGGGACAAGATTCTCGATACCCATGTCGGCAGCGCGTCGAGCCTGATTGCCTGTCATCGTGCCGGACTGGAGTATTGGGGCTTTGAGATCGACCCCGTATATTACAGGGCGGCGAAAGAACGCCTGGACAGAGAAATGGCACAAGTAAACATTATGGACGTTATGGAGGACAGAACATGAGTGAGGAAATCAAGAAGCGCAAGAAACCCAAGGCAAGCGGCAAAAGAATGGGTCGTCCCCCGTGGACGGAAGAGCAACGGCAGAGCTACAGGGAAACCATTGCCCGAAGACGCAGGGAGGCCGAGGCAAGGGGCGAGAAAGTGCCCGAGAACGCTGCGGCTTTCCATCATCCCCAGCTTGCAAAAAAGCCGGAGGAACTGGCAATCGTCCGGAGCCTGATGGCAGAAACATTGCATTCGTGGCATTGCCCCATGGTGAAATCGGATGCGGAATTGGAAGAGCGTATAGAGCAGTTCTTCCAGACGTGCGCAGAACACGGCACGATTCCGACCATAGAGGAAATGTACCTGGCCACGGGATACAGCTACAGCTATATGTATGACATTGAAAAAGGCATTCGCAACGGCTTTTCCCCTGAGACAAAGAAGATCATCGAACGTGCCCGGCAGCTTATGAAAACCTTTGACGCGAAAATGGTTGTTGAGGGAAAAATCAATCCTGTTGTGTACTTCTTCAGGTCAAAGAATTACTACGACATGAAGGATCAGCAGGACGTGGTGGTTCAGGGGCCGCGTGACAACGTGCAGGAGATGTCCGAGGAGGATATCAAGAAATGGTACCTGGAGGACGGCAAGAAGGTGGAGACCACCTTTGCGGATGATGAAAGCTGATATCACCAGGCACGGCAGAAAGCGGTGCAGAGAGCGCGTGGGTATCTCCAAACGGGCTGTGGACAAAAACGCAGAACGGGCACTGGAATACGGCATAGGCCACAGGGAGAGCCGAGGACGACTGCGGCATTATATAGAATACCTGTACAATGCCGAGGGCGGGAATGGGAACAATATCCGAGTGTATGCTGATAAGGTGTATGTGTTTCACGATGATATCCTGATAACCGTCCTGAACCTGCCAACGGAGTACCGCAGAACGGCCACAGAACAGCAGAAACGACAGAACGCACAATGACGCAGAACGGGGCGCAGAACACGCCCCGTTTATTTTTGAAAATTCGCAGAAAGGCGCAGAAAGGCGGTTCTTGCGGTACGTTTTTTGCCCTGCCTTCATGCCAGGGTTGCTCCGTCACCCCCTGGGATAGACCTTGCAAGGGCCTGTAATTGATGTTTCCGGATCGGGTAACATTAACCCCGCCCGCATAATACAGCCAGGGGCTCAACCGGCATACACGGCCATGTTTGCGCTGTAATATCCAAACGTCGTGTAACGGCCTGCAATGCCTCTAAAAACGCTTGTACCCGTTTGCCCTATACCTTATAAGGGTAAAACAAAACACGTTGTATACCGCCTTATAGCGCGTTACGCGCGATATGCTATATTTAACGTGTATTTGCCGGAGTTGTGTGTTTGATCGGATACACGTTTTAAGCCCGTGCAAGGGCCTGTAAACGGCCTCCAGGGGCGCGGCGCGGGGAATGTATTACGGGGCGGCTGTAAACGGCTATACGGGGCCTCTAGGCGCGTTATATGAGGGCATGAAAAAGCCCCGGCGCGGGGCCGGGGCCTATCATGCGAATAGCTTTAACCGGGGCTTGCTATTCTTCTTCCAGTAGGTAATTAAGCGCTGTATTTCTTCATCTTCGATTCGGGTCAATTCAAATACTTCATTCTCGCCCCCGTGCATATAATAACCATACGCGGTATGAGCAAGAGTCGGGTTCGGGAAAAGCTCGCAACCCTTCACGCCGATAATGTTTCGACTGTCTTGTGCGGTTGTGGTTCGAAGTCCTAATCTGCTATCAAAGTTGCAACGCAGTGTCGCGGGGATCGTGGCGGTGGTCGGATTCTGCGTGCACGCAATGACGTGAACCCGCGCGGCCCGCGCAATAACCATTATATCTTGCAGCGTGTTCATAGCCTGCCGCTTGACGTCGGGACGGTTGAATAAATACATCAATTCATCAATCACAACATAGATGTGCGGCCCGTCATATTCACGCAACCCTTTGCGCTTCATACTGTCAAAACGGTTGCGCGTAATGTTCATGGCGTTCTGCAGCGCCTCCAGGCATTCGGTAGACGTTTGCGCGTATTGAATCGTATGAGGCAACCGCGCATATATGTCTAGCTCCGTCCCTTTTGGATCAATCAGAATGAATTGAACCATGGCCGGGGACTGATACATAGCCGCGTGCATGATCCCGTTGACAACCGTCGATTTACCGCTACCCGTCGCGCCTGCTATCAGTATATGCACCTGCTGCAGCATGTCATTATACAGGGCGGATCGCTGGCCCTCCGGCGTTTTGTATACACGATCAAACATTTTTATACCCTCCATTTGTTATCCATGGGGCCGGAAACCGGCCCCGCCTGCCGTGGTACACTCACAATCCGACTATCTCAACACAATCCGACTATCTCATATCATGGGGCGCGGTACATCCCGCGCAGCCCGCTATGCGGGTTTCAGTCGGTTCAACCGGCTGCCGCCTGTCGGGGGGCTCTTCCACCTGTCCCTGGCGGAATCCTGCAACCCCGCCCCCGGAGGGGCGGACGCTCCCGGCCTGATGCCTGTTTTACGTCGCCGGGACGACGGGTCTATTAATCCCCAAAGATACCGGGAAACCGCTTTTCAATCTCCACGCTGTCGGAGGCGATATAGTCTCCGATCATGTTCCCGTCGCTGTCGTAGACGTTGCCGCGGTAAACACCCTCGTTTGGGTAAAAGCTGCAATCAGCGTAAACCGCCCGCCGCCCGTCCTTGTACCAGTAATCAATCTTCATGAGTTACGCCCCCTTTACTGTATAGGTCTTATGACTTGCGGTGATAAGGGCATCAGCGGCCCGCCCTGCTGCCTGTCGAAGCGCCCGCGCCTGGACATCTAGCCACGTTTCACGACTGTTCGGGTTGCGATCCCCGCCGCGGACCTTCTTCAACTCGGACGGCGTGCAATAGTGTTCGGCGATGTCGCCGTCATAAACGAGGCCGCAACCGCCCCAACTGTATTCGCTCCAGCTTTCCGCGCCGTTCTTCATGATATTCATGAGGGCAACCCGCGAAACGAACAGGTCCAGGGTGTGCGCGTGGCCGCCTTCCTCGGTTTCCGCAAATTGGCGGGTCACCTGTTCGCAACGGTCGTTTACGGTGTCCAGTAGGTCGATAGCGTCCTCGGTGACGGCCTTATCCCATTTGGAGCGATCGACGCGGGCCTCCAGGATGCGGCGGGCTTCCTCAACATACAGATGCTTGTATTCCTTCATGGTTTTAACCTCCTCTAAAATGTCGCTGTATTCATATTCATGCGATGTGATATCCGTTCGCCGTCAACCACTTCTCCAGGGCCGCCAGGCTGAAGAATGTCCAGCGCTGCAGGGTGACAGTCGTTCGAAGGTTCATGACTTCGATCTGCAGCCGATCCGGGTTGACTTTAGCTTTTGTCCAGCCGTTGTTATAAAGCATCATGTGCGTTACCTCCATTCGATGTGGTCGATGTGTTCATGTCCTCTTGACAGTTATTATTATATACGATATCCTATACTTTGTCAATACGATATCGTACATTTTAGGCATTATAATTATTTATGGACAATATAAGATATCGTATTGAAAAATTATAGGATATCGGATATTGCTTTTTATAGGATATCGTGCTATGCTTTTATATGGAGGTGGTATTATGACTAAAGCAAGCAAACGTAAAATGGAGTACATCGCTAACTATGAGGCGGAAAATTACGATAAAGTATTGATCCGCTTGCCCAGGGGCACAAAAGACAGGATCAAAGCAACCGGGACCACGGTAAACGGGTTCATTGCCTCGGCCACATTGCAAGCCCTGAATAACTCGCAACCCGCCCAGGCCCCGCAACCGCAACCGACTACAACCACGCCCCCCGACAACCTGTTGCATGTCCCATTGTCCCCGGATATGATCCACAATATGGACGGCGCTATCCGTTGCGGCTATTCCTCGGATCGGGTACAATACACGATCCGCGCTATCAATACCCAAATACAACAGGATATTGCAACGGAAAAGGAAAAGCGCCGTTCCTGCGTCCGCCCTGCCTATGATCCCTATGACCCCGGCGACGATCCCGACGACGACGACCTTCCCCCAGCTATACCCCCTGAATACATCCGATAACAACCGCCCCTGTGACCGCTTCACGCTGTCCAGGGGCTTCTCTATGCCCTGCCGCAACCGTGGCCAGATGCGGAGCGTTGGCGGCGTCCTAGGGCCATTTGTGCGGCCCTGTGCGCCCTCGTGGCAATGTCCAGGGCATACACCCGTCCCACTTCCAGTGATTCAATGGACGGCCCCCGCGTTAGCTGTACAGCTTCCAGGCGTTAGCAATAGAGCATAGGCAACCCCGGCCGCATGTCCTGCCCTCTGTCGCCCCGTCCGGGATCATGCTTGTATGGTATGGTTACATGCTATTGCGGGGAATGGTTACATGAATAGTAACGCATGTCACCATGTCAAACATCTAAAAAGTACGGTACCAAATTATTTGCTACCAAACTATTTTTGTGCCTGCCTGGGCATGGAGACGTGATGCATTCCGCTGCATAAACCGTGCATAGCTCTGTATATCGATCATGTAATAGGTATAGGCTATAGCAAATGGCATAAACCATAGGCAAATGCTATTGAACTGGGCTGTATCTATGCGCGAAAGAATGCTTTTGTGCATAGATGTACCGATCTGTTATCCTGCGTCCATTCCTGGGCGTGTCCTGGGCGTGTCCTGGGCATACCCCTGGGGGAAATAGGCCGGGCATCGTTTCGGCGCGGGGTACCCCTCCGACCACCCGCGAAAATAAAAAAGGCGTATATAACTACGACCACTGGATGGGTACAAAACATATCGTAAAACGATAAAAAAACCCAAACTGGACAGGACAAAACCCTTATATAGAAATGTCCATGTCCAGTCGGGCAAAGTTAGTTATGTATGTGGGGGCATAAATCGCCCCCCACATAACATAACTTTGCTAACTTTCGGGAATTTTGGGTAGAAAAAGAGAATTGTCCATTGAGGGTTGCGGAAAGAGCATCAAGCTGATATACTTGACAGAGAGACAGGCGTGATATGAGGTGGCCGAATGGACAAGATGTTGGGTGAGAAGATACGTGGGATAGTGGTCAACGAGCCGAGGCGGTACGAGGCGTATGAGCGGTACTACCAACACATGCTGAACGTACTAAGGGAAGGCGAGACAGGTGAGGCAGTACGTGGGCTGAAGTGGCTGAGCGAGTTAATCACGGAGCGTATACCCGGGCTGGCTGACGGCAGTGGGCTGGTACGTGATCTTGCGCTATTGCAGCGTGAAGCATTAATAGCTGCCGGGCGGTATGACTTTGACAGTTTCATGCTGGCGTTGGAGTTCAACAGGAAACCGAATGAGCAGTTCTGGAGGCCGAGGCGGCGGCATCTGATGCCGATATGCAAAGCGTTGCAGGCGATGGAGGACGGGGAGCTGGACGAGTTGTTTTTGTCGTGCCCTCCGCGAATAGGCAAGACAGCCCTGGTGAACATGTTCATCTGCTGGGTGATGGGCCGGAACAGTGAGCGTTCGAACCTGTATTGTTCATTTACGGCAAAACCCGTTGAGACGTTCTACGATGGGCTGCTGGAGATATTGAAAGACCCCGTTACATATGCGTATGGGGATATCTTTCCTGGGACGAAACTGGTGGGGACGAACGCGAACGACACGACACTTGACCTGGACAGGAAGAAGAAGTATCACAGTTTTACGGGGAGACCGATTGGCGGTTCACTGAACGGCAGTTGCGACAGCAACGGTTACATCATAGGTGATGACCTGTGTTCAGGCATTGAGGAGGCGTTGAGCAAGGAGCGCATGGCGGCACTGTGGTACAAGGTGGACAATAACTTTATTACGAGGGCGAAAGAGCATTGCAAGCGGCTGTGGATCGGTACGCGGTGGTCGTTAGTAGACCCGCAGGGGATACGTCTGGACTTATTGCGGAATGATGCGCGGTATGCTGGGGTGCGGTGGAAGTACATCAATACCCCCGCGCTGGACGCTGAGGAACACAGCAATTTCGAATACTCGTATGGTGTAGGGTTTTCGACGGAGTATTACATGATGCGTCGAGCATCGTTTGAGCGGAACAACGACATGGCGTCATGGCTGGCGCAGTACCAGGGAGAGCCGATTGAGAGAGACGGCGCTGTGTTCTCGCCGGATGACCTTCGGTATTACAACGGGACGCTGCCTGACGCTGATCCTGATAGGGTGTTTATGGGACTGGATGTTGCATACGGGGGCGGGGACTTCACCGCTGGCCCTGTTGTGTACCAGTATGGCGATGACTTGTTCATTGCCGATGTCATATACGACAACGGGGACAAAAGGATCACACAACCGTTGATTGCCAAGAAGGTTAAAAAGTACGGCGTTCAAGCCCTGTTCATTGAGGCAACGAAGATGACGAAGGGATACGTCGAAGAAGTTGACCAAGTGTTGAAGTCTAACGGAATACAGATAAACGTTCAAAGCACTACGAAGCATTTCACTGGCACTGGCAAGGAACAAAGGATATTCGACCGTGCGCCTGATATTCGAGAGCGCATGGTATTTCTGGAAAGCGGTAAAAGGTCTAAGGAATATGAACAGTTCATGCAAAACCTGTTCGCGTTCTCGATCAACAAACACGGGCAAAAAGACGATGCCCCTGACTCGCTGACAATTACCCTTGCTATGGCGATATTCGGAGGAACAAATAGAGTTGAAATAGTGAAGCGGCCTTTTTGATGGCTGTCAAGCAAAATAGCTTGACAGACTGCGCGTTGTGTGATAAAATTACCATAGATAGGGCTATGGAGGCATAGACATGCTGACTGAGAAAGAGATTGCGGCCATCAATGAATGGCTGATGAAGGGCTTCGAGATTGAGATTTACAAGAAGCCTGACGGCACTATGAACATCAAGACAGTGCGCAAGAAGCGGCTGGTGGTTGAATAAAAGTTGTCCTCACGTCGTAAGGACGGCGGAGAAGTGGAGAAGGCTCCAATGTGTAAAAGCATTGGGGCCTTTTAGTTTTTGGATTCGGAGGTGATAACGCATGGCTGATGAAATGTCGGTGATTTCCAATGACCTGTTCGGGCGGCTGGACATCTATGCGTCCTCCGATGAGATTACCCCTGATAACGTGGTCTCGGA
>Ga0326511_10000821_pt1 | contig 26888 bp, 43 predicted proteins | sample 0_2496_0518_D_FD_203701 | JGI IMG/M metagenome (GOLD analysis project Ga0326511, IMG submission 203701) | Bovine rumen microbial communities from UC Davis, California, United States - 0_2496_0518 | ecosystem: Host-associated > Mammals > Digestive system > Stomach > Rumen | place: USA...
TTGGATGTACATGGTCTTCACGAGAGTATGCAAGAGCGACACCAACTGACGCTGAACCATCCATAAGAGGAGTCGCACTACCTGGTGAACCCTGTCCGTCAGCACCGTTGTAGACGGTGAACGTTCCAGCACTCGTGCCGTCTGAGAGACGGACATCGTATACATCTGTTGTACCTCCCGCGCCCGTACCAGAGGACTTATTAATCGCCGTGATACTGACACCGTTCGTGCCATTCGTACCATTGTAGACTTGAAATGTAGTCGATGTGTTGTCATTGAAGTTGATCGCGTATGTGTCAAATGTACCGGGGTTATGCTGTGCGGAGATTGCAGTGATGCTCGTGATGCCCTTACCGTTTGTTACTGTAAAGGTGAACGTTGTCGGTGCAGATTCAGACGGCAACTGCTGTAGAGTGATGCGGTAGGTGTCCACCAACCCGCTCGTGCTTACTTTTCCTATGCTTTCAATGGTTGAACCACGCGGGACACCAAGTGTCATCGCACCCGTCTCTGGGTTGAATGCAACCGTTGGAGAAGATGTAGCGGGAAGGTCGGTAACGGTCACAGAGAGGATATCGCGGTTGATGAATGCGGTGAGGACTTCACCAGATACTTTCTTGGCCTCGCCATTCTGCTCCATAACGAGTAGGTCTTCTGCGTTAATCTCACTTGCGGAAGGGAGAGAACCTATTGTTGAGTCAGCCATTCAATTTCACTTCCTCTGGTTTAAAGTTATCACTATTCTTCATCGCATTTTCAAGGAGAACAACAATACCAACGATACGGGCATAGTCTTCATAGCGATGAAGCTGCAAGGACTTAATCTCGCCGATGATTTCTGCCATCAGCGCTCTTTCAATAACCATCATCTCATTCATTTCTTCAGCATCACCTTCACACCATCTCCCTCCTGGAAGATGTCTTTCAATTTAATATATCCGAAAATCTTCTTGTCTCCGCAGATAAGGCACGAGGTTTCTTTCGGATTGGAGAACACCTCACGCACTCTATCAAGCGGTAGATTAAGTACCCGCAGATAGCAGATAGGGAGATTCGGCATAACGACAAAATAGTCGGTATCGTATGTATCACCAGAGGCAGTGATGATTTTATTCATCGTAGTCATCACCTGTGATTGTCTTATACTGCTCCGCCGTAATCAGCTTGTTGATAACCGCATTGCGGACTCCTACCTTTGTGATTGCTCCGCTGTCATACAGCTTTTTGATTCTGTCAAACATCATAGTCACTTCTCCAATGCCATCACGAGTAGTGCGTCAATCGCATTACTCATTTCTTCCATAACGGACAGCTTTTTTGAAAACAGAATGGTGTAGCAGTTCCGTGCCGTTGCCGTCACTTGCACCGCATTGTTGACAGTGTATGTGTTCACCGTACCATCCATCAGTGTTTCCTTCACACTCTTTACATCATTCAGAGCGATGCAGATGTCTTGGAGAGTGTCAACAGTGTTGATGCTCACAACCAACTCCGCGTCATCGCTGCGGTTCACAGAACCAGAGTATTTATACCCGTTAAACTCAATCATGATTTATCTCCTTTAGTGAGTCAGAACATACGACCCAAGGTTTGCTGAACCAACGTTGGACACCCATCTCGTCTGACCGTTTGTGTCTTTCACTTGAAAAGCGGATGCCATGTTCAGCGAGACGGACGGGATTTGGAATGTTGCAGAATAGTACGCTCCACCGTAGTACACGGCAAGTGTTGTCGCACTTAATGCTTCCAGTTTCGCAGTACGTCCCGCCTCCAAATAATTCGTGTACATATATCCACACCGTGTGCCACTGTTAAAGACACTGTTGGAATAATCTGCATATCCTAATGATGCTTGCACACCATTTGTACACGTTCCCGCCGCTACAGTTCCGCCTGTGATACCTCCGCCGTGGAATGAACCACCATAACCATCTATAGCAGTTGACTTTATGTTCGACGCATAGATGTTTCCCGTAAATGTGCCGTCACCCGTAACCGTAATGCCATTGCGATTGCATTCAAACACCTTTGAGCCATTCGCATACAGCACAAATCCATTTGCTGTCAGCGACCATGAGAACGAAGAACTATTGCCACCCGTTGACGACACCTTTGCGCTTATCTGATTGCTCATAGTTTCCAATGCAGCTTGGAACTCTGCGTCAGACACAGCGGCGGAAATTCGGTCGGCAAGGATTGCAAACTCTGCCGCAGTTTCCGCCAATCGCCTCGTGTACTTTCTGTCTGTCGCATTGTCGTACTGCATCTCCGCTTCTGCTTCCTTGGATATCGCAGACCCAATCTTCGATAGAAACAGACGGTTAAAAGTAACCTCTTGGTCGAACAGACCCGCATATATTCCGTATGCAGTGATTGCATCGCCAATCTCAGCGGCGGGGTTCATATACGCTCCGTCAGCAGTGAACGGTTGATACTCAAATCCGTAGACTTGCTTCAGAAGGTTATCCGCAACAGCTTGTCTGTTGCTTGGCTTCACGAGCGGACAATCTGCCGTCAGAGTAGACCCAGAACGAGTTAACTCAGCGGTGACGGTGTAGTCGTCATCAACGACAACCTTCTGCACCGTAATAGTGTCTCCATCTTTTGGACTTGTTACGTTGGAATAGTAAACATCTAATCCGTAGTTAGCTTTAAGTGCTGCTGTATTGGCAACGGTGGAAAACGGTGTTCTCCATCTCTCACTCGCTACCAACCAAGTAAAGGTATACTCGCCAGCCGCTCTACTCTCCCACTTCGTCTTTTCTGACACAGAGACGCATGGACTCGCAATGTAGTTGCTGTCATCAAGGTTAAGAACTACTCGGTCGTACCCAGCAAGTCGTTCCGCTTTCTGAAACGATTGAACGTCCTTACCGATATATATTAAATCCGACATATCACACACTCCTCAGAAGGATTCTCGTCCCGCCGAAGGTGATGGGCGACCCCGCACGAGTAACCAGGTAGTAAGTTTCAAACGGCAAATCAGCGAATCCTACGAGCCTCAGAAGACCATCATTCGTGATTATGAAGTTCCCCCCATACATTGCCGCTATACTTCCTAAAACGTCTCTGAGCGAATACTGAGCGGGAAATTGGACAACGTAGTTTGCTCTTTGCAGCTTTGTCATCGTTTCCGCTTCAACGGTGAGATTCATGAATCCCGCAACCTCGTTAACAACATCGTATGCATACGGGTGCGAATCATCCCACTCTAATGCTGACGACGGATAAGCTTGATTCCCTCGGTACATTGCATCGAATCCAACAATTGTCATCGAGTTGGAGTCTTCATCAATCATCCGCTGAAAGATGTAGAACACACCTTTCTGTAACCACCCAGATGTGAGCGAATCATTCTTGACGCGGATGTACGGCTTAATCTCCGCAGCTTTTGGTATCGTCGCTTGCGGAATGACCATCTGTATGTCAATCCTACCGACAACCGCATTGCCGACAGACGGGTTCTCATTTGTGAACACTTGTCTGCTCGTCTTCACGCTGAACAGCATATCCTCGCCGTAGTCAACGTTGTTGATGGAGACTTTAGTCTCGACGGAGTAGTCACCCGCCGCAACGATAGTATCGAAGTTGGTGATACGAGATGTGTCTTGCATCCAGTATCACCTCTCTATCAGCGGGAAGGTGATGCCCGTCCAATACTCGTCGCCATTCGGTTTCTTTACAAGAAAACTCGCGGGGTTGTTATTGGAGTACATCGTTACGATGCGTGTGCCGTACATGGGGTCTGTGTAGCGCACGGTCACAAACTCTGGGTAGATTGCATTCAGAACTGTGGAGAGGTCGCTCGCCACGAGCGGGATGCAAGTGATGTCCAAGCGGATTTTCGTAGTCACTCGGCCTCGCATCATCGTGCCATCCATCGTGCGCCCTGTATTGGGCGCTTCGATGTCATTCCTCGACCATTTGATTCCACCAGAGGCGATGAACGGAGTAATATCCACACCATTAATTGTCAATATCATTCCGCATCACCTCACAGATTCGCAGAGATTGCGTTGAATCTCTGATACTTGGAAACGATTCTCGCCATGACCTCGCCGTCTACTTTCCACACTTGCTCGCCGTGAGATTCGCTTGCACTGTTCGCTTGCATAACTGCCTCGAAGACACCCTGTTTGATACCTTCGATAATCTGCTCGTTGTTTGCAACAGCGCCTTTGTTCCCCCACTGGCCAACAAGTTCTGGAATGCCATTCTCCCGTGCCATGAAGAGTTCACCTTCGTCTGGGAAACCACCCGTTGCACGACCGTGGATGTCAGCATAGGAAGTTGTGGAATGCGGTGATGGAGTCATTGCGGCGGCGGCATTCATTTGATTGATTTGCCAAGTCGCATCGCCCGCTTTATTAAATACGCTTTGACATTTCGTCCATATAGTGTCTAAGACGCTACCGATACTATTGAAAATTGATTTAATCGAGGCGACAGCATCATTGATAGGCTTAAAGTTATTATTAAGTCCGTTCCCTAAACCTTCCATGAGATATCCGCCCATCTCTTCCATAACCGTAGACGAAGAGTGGATGCCGAACCCATCTTTAAATCCCTTGATGAACGGGGCAACGATGTGGTCATAAATCCAAGTTGGAATTGTCACGAAAACAAACTCAACGCCCGCTTTCAACCCTTCAATAATACTTTTACCAATGTCTTCAGCGGGTTCTTGCGCTTTCTGTCCTAAATCTTGTATAAGGTTGAAAATGAATCCAAAAATGAGTTCTGTGATTCCTTCAATTGCTGCGCCAATCGCGTTGCCGATATTTTCCATCAATTGTGTCGCGCCACCGCTGTCAAAGAACTCCTTAATCTTATCGCCAATGGTCGTGATTGCGGTCTTCGCATACTCATATATCTGTCCGCCAAGACCCGCCCAATCATAATCTTGAATCCATTTGATGGCATCATCAAAGATTTTCTGAAGTGCTTCAGCGAAGCTAAGACCTTCGAGCGTATCAATATATGCCGTGAGGTCTTCAAACACTTTCGTAAGTTTATTGAGGTGCGTTACAATCTTATCACCTGTCCACTTCGCAATCGGTTGCAACCAGTTGTCCCAAAACCATTTGGCATACGGTTGTAACCAACGTAGGACACGATTCAGAAATTCAAACTGCGATGCGAGAAGATTGAGGCCAGCGGGAGCGGCATCTTCGATAACCCATCCCGCGAGCGGGAGGAGGACTTCGGTGTATGCCCAATACAGAGCATCGTCAACGATGCTGACAAAATCCATAACCGCCGTCTTCAGACGTTCCCATGCCTTTGTCAGCGGTTCAAGGTCGAGACTTTCCCACCAATCGAGAGTCAGTTCTCGGAGTTGCTTCGCCCATTCGTTCTCTGCCTTTGCGAGTTCAAATGCACCCTCGTAAGGTGCAGAACCGCCACTGCCGCCAGAGGAGTCTGTAGGTTCTTCAAGACGGTTGATTTCGTCGAACCCCATGAGTTGGTTCTTCCACTCTTCCGCCGCCTTAGAACCGCTCTCCGTTGCCTTTGCCCATTTCTCTGAGGAGGCAATCGCATTAGTGTACGTACCGCGTCCGCTGAGAACTGCCATCAACTGAGCAAATCCATTGGCAACCTTGGTGATGAGATTCAGCAGAGAGATGAGAATCGGGGCGACCGTCGCAATCATCTCACCAAATGCAGACCCCAATGCGCCTGTGGTCTGTACTGCCGCAGATTTCAAGCTATCAAGCGCTGCGGACATCTCGCCGCCCGCCATGCTGTTGAATGCGTATGCGCTCTTCAGACCTTCTTCCATTGCCTTAATCAAGGCGCGGATTGCCTGGCGGAGAAGCATAATCTTCGTCATCCGCCCGAAGGAGTGGAGAACCTTTCCAAGACCTTTGTTGGAGGACTCTGAAGAACGTTTTAACTTTTTGAGTGAGTTGGATAACCTGTCAACACCACGAGCGGCAACGTCGCCTGTTCGTTTTACGTTAAATACCAGGTTTTCTACTTCCAAGGTCTTCACCACCTTGTTCACGTTTATGTTTCGCGTCAAAACGGTCTCGTGCAGCTATCAGTTGAGCGCGGAAGTCGGCAACCATCTTCTCTTGCTCGATCTTCTTTTCTTCCTCTGATAACTCAGTGAGGCGGTGTGGTTTCTCTGGGTACTTCGCATTGCTATGCTTGCTGAAAGCGTTGGCAAGCGCCGTCGCCATAGCTTCGTAGAAATACGCTCCTTGCAACCACAACTCTTCGTTTTTCTGCTCTACCGCAATCTTGTGCTTATGCACATAAAATTTAAGCAGAGTGTAGTCACCGTCCCAGAACTCGCTACACGGTACACCCATCGCCATGTAGTAAGCGCACAGTTTGTCCAACGTGTCACTGAAACTCTGTTCACTCTGCTCTTCTATATCTACATTGGAAAGTGGCGGTGCGGTTACGTCACCTTCCAACTCACGTTTCCCTTTTCACCGCGTCCCATCAGTTCGTCCACCGCTTCGGAAAGCATACTCGCGAGGGTCTGCGTAAGTTGATCAACTTCGCGACCGTCTTCGTCAAACTCCTTCTCCGAATCCTCTGCCGACCGTTTCAAGGACGTGTAGATTTCATGAATCTTGCTGTCGCTCTCTGCGGGGTGGTTGGCATAGAATGCTCCACGGAACAGCACTTCGGGGGCGCTGAATACCATCTCATCAAGCTTTGCGAACTTGATGCCATGCCGCTGCTCCAACTTCTTCAAGCTGTTTGCAGTGTACATGAGGCAATAATGCTTGTTGTCGTAATCAAACTCAATCTTCGTTCTATCACTCTTCGCCATACATACGCTCCTTCAAAAAAGTCGGGGCAGAGCGTTTGTCCGCCCCGTTATAGTGTCATCAAGTCGTGGAGTTTGCCGCCCAACCAGCGCACTCGTTTTCGATAATCTGCACTGCACCCTGTACAGCGGATGCGGCTTCAACATCGGGGAATCCCATCTCACACGGTTCGCCACGGAAGTACATGGATTGCGTGTCACCCGGAAGGATGAACTCGAACCACATACCCTTGCCACCCGTCAGAGCAGCATACTCAGCGACGATTGCGTTCCAATCGGAACGAGACACGGGGTTGATGTTGCAGTTCAGAGAGAGGTTACCGTCGTTGCCCTGGAGACCCTTTACGAAACGATGTCTACGAGTCTCAGACAGCGGAGTCACGTCGTACTGCTCGAACTCAGCGGTGAGGCCAGAGATGCCCGTCACATAGTCGGCAATGTTGAGGGTTGCGCCCGTTGCTTTCTCTTTGTACCCAGAGGTAGGACGCACACCCGCTGTTGCTTCTGCCGCGTATTTGATTTTGATATCAGCACTGGAAATTTCGCCCGCCATATCACTTTGCTCCTTTAGAAGTTTTCTTCGGCGCTTCTACCTTGACCTCGGCATAGCAGTGCGGACACTGCGTCGCGCCCTTGGGAAGTTCTTTCCCACAGTAGACACATTTCATGGTGTGTCCTCCTTATGTTGGCAGTTCATCGGCATCACCGATAACTCGCCGATATGATGCCCTCAGACGGTAGTTTCCGTTCTGCCCGTCTTCGACAATCACAGTATTTGTTTCGTTATAATGTAGCGAGAAGAATGCCTGTCGAGCCGTTTCCAGGAGAGCGTAGGCTTCAGACATCGAGCCATTGGTATGTCCGCTGACTACTTGAATCTCGAAAGTGCTTGTCCGCACACCTTGCATACCAGTGAACGTCATGTTCTCACGATTGCGGAAGTCGCCAATCTCACGAACGAACACAGCGGGCAGAGAAGCGGGAATCGGTTCGTAGATGCTTGCAACATACGCATTCGGATGTTCCGCCGATACCGCATCAGCTATGTAGTTGTATACAGCGTTTCGCGTTATCTTCATGAGAATATCCTCTCTGCGATGTCTCGCCAATTCTGCATCACCGTTTCCCATGCCGTCTGCATACCGTTGCGCGGTGTTATCTGTGTGTACACAACACCGCCGAAGACCCACCGCCCTGTCAGTTCATACTGATGGTCGTGTGTAGCGGAATACGAGCCAGGCTCAACGGGGAATGGCATCATGGATGCGTACTTGTTTCCCGTGGCGACCGTATCGCCAGCGCCGAACTCAAGTATCACAATACCTTTGCCAGCCGCATTGATGCAGTACCCGTCTTCAAGTGGTTCGACCGTCACCGTGATTTCTCCGCCGCTCGATGTGTACCCGCAAGCATCAAGCGTCTCGCGCCCCAGGTTCGCCAAGTCCTCAAGGAATTGGTCTACCTTGTTTTCAAACTCTTCGCGGTATCGCTTGTACAATCGGTTCGCTTTCATCACGCTGAATGGGTTGTGCGGGTCGAGGTCTATAACATGGTCAGCCACTCAAGGTCACTTCCCGTATTGCGTACACAATGTCGTTGAGGCTTTTCGCCTTGCGGACGACAACGTAGTTGTGCGGCTCGGTAGTTGGGACTCCAATCCACAAAATGCTGTCTTCCTGGATGGGGCAATTCAAGTCCGCTGTTGTCAGCGTCCTGGAATACTGACAATCTATGCCGATCACTTCCCTGTCCGCATTGCCTCTCGCGGGAGACACATTAATGCGGAGTGGAACGGGGTCGGAGTACGATTTCGTCTTCTCCCCCGTCTTATATCCGTCTGAGTCCACAGCGTCCGTATACCCCTGGAACAGAGCGTAGTGAATCAATTGCTTATTGATTTCCAACTCGCGCATCTTATCACCCGAACCTTGGAATTTGATTGACGTGCGCTCGGATGTACTCAAGCATATCGGTATAATGCCACTCACGGGAGATGCCATTTTCAGTATGTTTGAATTGGTTCTCGCCGCCTTGCATATTCAATCCGACAATCACCGCTTGAACTTGAACAACGTCGTATTTACGCGGCAGTTCAACTTCCTCTGGCTTGTCAGCATAGTTGATGTACATCCAATTCGTGATTTCTTCACGAGCGATATCAAGATAGGTGGACAGATCATCGTCCATCGAAGTGTCATCAGAAGCAATCTTCAGAATCGATTTCAAGTTTTTCAACTTTCCGACACAGTTCACTCGCCCACCTCCTTATTATCACTTATCACCGTCGGCCGATTTTTTACCACGCTTTTTTGGAGCGGTGGCTTCCTCTTTTTTATCCTCGGTGGGAGTCTCGGCGACGAGGCCGATGACAATCCCACCTTCAACTTCTTTCACCATACTGATTATGAGTTGGCAGTAGCGGCGCGGTTCAGATACACTCCCTTCACCTTGTTGTCATACACGAAGATGTCGTGATACAGACGGAGGTCGAACTTCCATGCATCCATCTCCTGGTTGACAGCGGGAGCGAAGAGACGCGGCTCGCGGTGCTTTGCTACGGAGAACACAGCGGACGGGTGGATAATCATGAAGTTGATCGGATAACCGCCGACAGTGAAGCCGAAGTTGTTCGTGCCATCGTTCAGAGTGATAGCGGTGTTGAAGCGGCCTTTCGGTACGCGAACGACTTCCATGTCGTTGAACACTTCAACTTCGCGGTTCACATTGTTCTCATTTGCGAGAATGCGGGTAACTTTACCCTTGATACCAGCGTAGAACTTCTCGGAGACATACAGAAGATTGCCCTCAGTGGGAACTTCATCATCTGCCATCTGCATCTGAGCTGCATCGATGAGTGCGGGGCAATCGGTAGTGCCGACAACAATGTCAACAGGGGTAGCAGTGCTGATGCCCGTAGTGCCAGCGAGTTTTGCGAAGCGGTATGCATCGACTTCGGGGACTTCCTTGGTGCGAACAAACTCGCCCTGGAGAGTGCCAAATGCCATGCCCATGGTCTCTTCGTCGTCCATAGCGTCAACAAAGAGGGAGATACCACGGTCGCACTCAAGAGTGTAGTCTTCCCAACCAGAGGTGACATCGCCCTTCGGGAAGCCAGTTGCGCGAGAGTAGTTGCCGAATCCGCTCATCTCGGTCTTGAAAACTTGAATCTTGTTTGCACCAACAAAACGGGTGCGCTCATCAAGAGCGTCAAGACGGGAGGTCAGAGATGCTTTCTTGTAAATGCCGTCAAGAATCGGAAGGAATCTCTCGGCAAGCTGAATGGTGTTTGCCATGATTGCAATTCTCCTTTAAATAAGTATTACAACCCCGCGTACTTCATCGCCTGTGCGATAATGTTGTCCTCTGCGGTCTGCGGCTTGCCAGCGGGAGGATTCCCGACAGACAGTGGGGGTTGTTTATTTAAAGCCGCAGATTCAAGTGTTTTCTTCGTATCAGAAAGATACTGCATTTGGTTTTTCAGCACAGTTTCGGTGTCGCCCTCTGCCTGTGCCTTGGCTGACGCTGCCGCAAGTTCTGCGGGATAACCAGCCGCGAGGTACGCTTTCTCAAGCGTAGCGATTGTCTTGTCCTTACGGAGTGTAGCGAGTTCTTCCTCGACTTTCTGCGCTTGTTCCTTGCGTTCAGCCTCTTTCCGCTCATCGTCAGACATCTTGTCGTGAAGCTGTCTTTTCCATGATGCGGCCTCGCTGTTCGACTTGGACAGTGCTTCGCGAAGTCTCTTTACCTCTCCGTCGTCAGAAGATGGTGTCGGTTCTGGGAACTCAAAACTCTCCAATGCTTTCACTTTGTCCTCAGCGGACATGGATTCATACCCTTCAATCTTGCTTACATCAGCTTTCATTTTCTTCTCCTTTGCCTTTTAAGGTCTTCAGTGACCATGTGTGCGATTATTTTACGTGGTTTCCCTACCACGGCTATATATTAAGTGGCTTGCGCCAAACTTACAGATAAAAAGCAACGACAGTTGACATTCAGTTCCGCTGCGTCAAAGTCGCCTGGGAATCGTGCCTCGTGTCCATCCCATGTGACAAACACGTCTTCAAACGGAACTGTCTGTCCTTGAATTTCCTCGTGCGCCTCACGCACTCGGTCATCCTCCATAGTCTCCCACGTCTTGTAGAGATTTTGGATGCCACTGCCTTTTGCGGCCTCATAGATCGCTTCGTTGGTGTCGCGGTGACTTTCTGTCTCGGCTATTCTCATGATATCCTCAACAGTGCCACCGTTATCCAACTGCTCCCGCAGACGCTCGCGCCATGTCTTTCCGGCAATCTTCTTGTTGATAACCTTATCCAAGGTGCTTGCGTCCATCGGAGGCTCTATACCAAGCATCTCACCCGCCGCTCGGCTTCCAAGGAGGTAGGACATAATCAATATGTCCTCAAACTCGTCCTCCAGATCAGCGTATGTGTCCACATACCGCCGCTTTCCGTCGTCATCGGTGTACTGCCCGTATACAAGTGATTGACGTAGAGCGTTTAATTCGTCAAACGGCATTAACGTTCGATTGACTACTTGCGTTTTCGCTGTTGCCATCGTTCGTCCCTCCACCGTTTACGTCCACGCTATCCGTCTCAACGCGGTTCTCATCCAACACACGTGTGTTCGGAGATACCCACATCATGTCGATATACTTCTGAGACGTTTCAACATCACTGATGGGGTCGTTCGACAATCCACTCTTGGCGAAGGACAATTCGGGTGCGAATCCAAGCTGTTTCATGTTGAGCGCAGCCTGTGTCTTCACGAGCAGATTGTTCAAGCTGTTGCGGATGAATGTCACGTCAAAATCAGAGACATCGATGTCTTCTCGAACAAGCCTACGCTTCTTGAGGACACGCAGAAACACATCATCAAACAGACGGTTGGATGCTCTGTAGAGGTCTTCCGTATTCCGTGCATCGGTGTCTGCCATCGCCCATCCACTACGGAGGTACACAGCGCCGACGTTATCGGACGTACTGCCACCATCGCGGACGCTCGACGGTACTCCACACTTCTCAAGCATCTGCTCGTAAAGGTTCTCAATAGTCACCTGGGTCTGACTTTGATCAAGAGTCTCGCTCATCAGCTTTACATCTGCGCGGTTGTCAGTGGTGGATGTGAGGACAATCAATCCGCTCTCGCGAATTGTGTTTGCCGTCTCTCCCTCTGGCAACTCGCAGTTGTACATAACCATGAGATTCTGAACCGTCTGCTCTACAGCATCAAGGCGGTTCGACTCTGCCGTATTGATGGCATCCATCACAGACAGAGCGGATTCAAACGCACTCATACGAGTGGATTTGTAAACATACTCGATGATCGGAACACGACCGATGATATTCGGCTCTTCACTCTCAATGTTGTATGCAGCAGATTGAAGGTCGGGGCGATTCGTCGTCTGCACAGGAGTCGCCGCTCCCCTCAACTTAAAGACCTCGTTCTCCGTGAACACATCCACATAGATGTCTTTCTCGTTCACAACGATGTTCACACCATACATCGGCTTGTTGCCTGGGCGGAGTGAATACACCACGAATGCAGAACGTGGGTCGAGAGCGTACACAGACATCGGACGAATCTCTGCTTCCACCTCATCCATCACGGGGTCACAGAAGATAACTCCGACACCAACAGTGTGAAACCAATCCGCTACCTCATTGTCCGCCGCCTGTTTTCCCGACGTATACAAGAACTCATTCAGCTTCTTGACTTCCGCCGCCGTAGCGTCGTCTTTCTTTCTGCTGATATAACTCACAGGGGAAGTGAGGAAATACCCGTTCTTGAATGTGACCACCATGTCGGCATTGTTCACGCATATTTTATTGTTGATTTCTGGGCGAATCTCTTTCTTGCGCTCAAGAATCGGTTGCAAACCGCGCCGATACCAATAGAGATAATCCATTTCCGCTACGTTCTCCAAATGGAAACCAAGCGCACGGGTCACCTCGTCAAGCACGTTCTCACGTGTGATTCTCTCAGCCGCAGTGTAGATTTTCTTTCGCCCAAACAACTCCAACGTTGAAGTTCCTTTAGCGGTAGTTTCTACAGCGTCAGACATGATTTCACCTCGTGGTCTTCATTTTCTTCCGCTCTGTAGCGCCCTTCTCAAACTGACCGCACCAGAAGCGAGAATGTTCAGCGACACTGATAACGTCGCCATCTTCGAGTTTGATTGTAGCCTCCTTGCCGCTGTTCAAGACAAGGTTCAGCGCATCGACAGCGCCAGGAAAGTCACGAATATCAAGCATGATTTCACCTCATGGAAACATACAAATGGCACTGAATAATGGTACTGACCCACTTCCTACGAGTTCAAAGCCCGTCGTGCTACCTTTACACCAATCCAGTAGGAAAGGAGGGTACGGAAGGTTACCACCCTTCGCAGAGAGCGTGGCCATGCACCCTCTGTCAAACGCACCCATATATAGGGAAAGGAGTGCGGGATTTTCACCCGCGACAATTGTTTTCAACGTCAACGCATCCCGCGACGCATTGTCCGTGACGTGGAAACCCCAGGAGGAGTAAGGCTGGGCGAGGTACGAAAGAAGTTCCGATAAAAAAGACCCTCGGCGAGAACCCAAAATGGAAATTTGTCTGAGAGAGACAAAGAAAGGACATGGAATGTATCAGCCTTTTTCCTGTATTCTATTGTAAAACACAGAGGAAAATAAATAAACCATAAAAGTTTCGATATTCTGTACATTTATACAGTTTATCGAACCTTTTATGGTTTTTTTATTCCTGTTTTCAGAGTATGCTATTTCTTTTGCGGAAAATACGTGCGTCAAAATACGCGACGTTTCACCTTAATAATGTTCCCACCGAGGTGCTTCGCAAAGTTCTCAAGGTCTGCCATCGCGTCTGGGACATCGTCATGCTTATTTTTTCCCGACATCGTGTACCCGGTAAGCTGTTGCATTGCGGTGCGGTACTCCTTGTCCACCTTCGCGCCCTCTCCGCGACCGTCGTATTCAGATTCGGCCTTGAAGAGACAATGAGACTTAACCCAGGAGGACGCAACCAAGATTCTCGTGTCCTTGTTCGTCTGATTCCACTTCGTCGTCACATGGCAGTGACTCCCCTTCGCAAGCAGACCTTTCTGCACGTTGTCTGCAAAGAGTGTGCCGCCACGGTTCGACTCGAAACGGACAGTGGACACGTCGAGTTCAGTGATGATGTTCACGATGCGCTCCTCGATGACATCTGGCTTGCCGTTGTCGCATATCCATTTATCAATATAGTAGTCCTCGCCGTACTTGTACGCAATCGGCATCGCGCAGAAGTCGTCGCCTTGCTCCTTGGTATCGCAGACGGCAATGATGGCATCTGGCTCGCGGTCGGGCAGAGAGTAGTACCGTCGAAGTTCTTCGGGCGAGTAAAGTTGCCCTTCGCGCTCTATCGGCTCGCCCATGTATAGCGCCCTCCACGACGCATCGTCGTATGAGGCTTCAATGTCGCGGTACATCGCCGTCGTGAACCCGACCCCATACGGGTAGTCAAAGTTGCTGTTCCCGTTCTCGTCTATGGCTGGGAGGTTGATGAACTTCGACCGTTCATCATGCTCGTATAGGTCTTGCAGCTTGCCGACAACATCGATGATGCTCCATCGCGTCTGTATGTGCAGTTCCTTGACACGGTTTCCCTGTTTCCTCTGACGGAGGTCTACGGTGTACTTTTGCCACAATTTTTCCATTTGGTCAGCAGACATAGCTTGCTCGATACCTTGGCACAAGTCGTCGCAGTACAACAGGTTCGTTGCTCTCACCTTACCCGCATTCCCGCTTCCAAGCGAGGTAAGCTGCACCGTCTCGAACCTCTTCCGTCGCCCAAGATCAATCCTCATGTCCTTCGCATTCGTGCCGACAACGTGGATGTTTGGAAACACATCCGCCCACCGATACTCTCCATTCGGGTCGAAGATTCGCAGACACTCATCGTATACACCACGGAGGAAGTTGTTGTTGTGGCTCGCGCACAACGTCTGCATCTCTGGGTGCAACCCGCTTGTCCAACAGACGTAGAAGATGGCAAGTGTCGTCTTCCCAACACCTGGCGGCATCGAGATGGCAAGAAGGTCGAGTTCGTTGTCTTCAAGTTGCTGTAGCGCCACCGCGAGTTGATACAACTGCCTCCGCCGTGGCTCGTAAAAGCGCTTCTGCGGCTCGCGGTCTTTCTCTATGTATCTACAGAACGAGTCGAAATCATACGGCGCTGCCATCAGAAGCAACTGCCAATACAGCCACTCCCCTTCCGCATCTCCGTTCTTCAACATCTGCGCAAGAATCTTCCGCATCTCCCGCCCATACGCGAGCGCCTTTTTTACATTTTCAAGATTTTTTTCCTTTGCCAACAGCGTACCGTCCGCGCCAAGAATCTCCGCTGAGTCCTCCTCGATGAGTCGCATACACAGCGTATGTGCGTCCCGCATCGCCTCCACGTCGCCAATACGTATCAACTTCTCAATCAACCGCTCGTCGCGCTCACTCATTGTGCTTCACCTCCGCCGCGTCTCTCCCGCCTGTGCCTTTCTTCCGCACCAACGTGAGTTCAATGTCGTACCCCATCGTGTCGAGGATTTCTACAAGTTGTGGTGTCGGCATCGGCTTGTGAAGCAACCTCGACAGACTCCCTGGGGTTATTTTGAAGGCCGCGCACACGTCGCTCCTCTGCATCCTCTGCTCCCAAAGCGCAATTCCGAACGTTTTCCCTAAATCCGTCACCAACATGACCGCCTCTCCTCCCGCTTTCTGCGTTTTAACCTTTTCGGTTAACAAGATATGCTTTCCCCCGCCAAAACGCAAACATTAACCCCCAAACATTCGATAAACTGATAAATTTCCCGACCACAACCCCGCCCCACCCCAGTTAGCCTTGTCTAAGGAACACGGAACACAAGGAACACGATTTTCCTAATAAATATTTTCAGAAAATAACCAATAAAGTTATTTTTCACCAACTCTGTCCGAGATTTTTGTGTTCCTACTGTTCCCTGTTCCATTGAGGGTTCTTTGTCAATGTTGTGAGGGCATGGCCTACACTATATATAGTGGTTGCGCCCCTCACCTCTCTGCGCCGCCTCATCGCCCCACCACAACAAGCACCTTGGTGACGATGGGGGTCTTTTTCATTTTGGGGGATGTTGGTGGCACTAACCCGCTCCAGGTCGGGGGAGTGCATATCCCCGCACCCGGGTGTAGTCCGTGGGGGACGGACAGTTGTCCGTTCCAGGCGCACAGCGAGGTTAACATAAATAAGTTTCAACTTCCCTCGCTTGCAAAAGGTTTACATATTCCTGTTTACTCGCTTGTTATTCCCCCGTTTTGTGGCTGAAAATCTCGCATAATATATTATTATTCGAGATTAACGTTAACATTAACAGCAAAATGATTGACTATTGTCAACTATCTGCCCTACTTCAGTAAAATTTGGCGCAAGTAATTTAATATAATGGTTAGTATACCATCATCACCGTATCACTGTATTAATGTATACAATGATACACTATCAAACAGTATATGGTGACGCGCTTCATCTCCTTCTGTGGCGCGGCGGTGATGGTGTCGCACATGGAGAAAATGCGTTTACCTGGAAACCACTATATAAAAAAGAGAGCGGGAAAATCCGCTCTCCTTCTTTTATTCTTTGTTGCTGTCGCTTGTGTCGAAATCGGGGAAACCATGCGCCCGCATGAAATCAATGATAGCGAGCCGCATAACTGTTGCGGGAGTAGTGCCATGCTTCTTGCATACTTCTTTTATTTGTGCGGCCTTCTCTTTCTTGATCTTAATAGCAAGGTTTGCCATGTTTGCCGCGTCCCACTTCTTCGAGGCTCGTTTATGCGCTTCCGTTGGTGACATTGCCGCCCTCCTTCCCTCGTTTTTAAGCATACTTATAATACCATTGTCACTGCACGGTTGTACAGTGTACAAATTGCACAAAAAGAGACACAGTTTAACTGTTTATTTTGTAGATACTCACAATAGACAAACACAGTTTAACCGTTTAAAATAGCTGACATAGGGAACAGAGAGAAACACCCTAAAAACAACAATAGTTGATTAGAGAAAGGATTAACAAAATGCTTAAGATTAAAGAGTCTTGGTCACTGGAGAGCATTCGTCAGATGTGCATCCGCGAGAATTACTACACAAGAGGCGATAATTCCGAATACATGGAATTACTTATGATGGTAGACGAAAACGAGCCAAGCGCGGAAATGATCGAAAGAGTGGCGGAAAACATTGTTGATCACTCTTCACTCCCGAACGATTGGACACGCACAGAGAAAATCGAAAATGTAGCATGGTGCATTATCAACGAGGCAATCTATAGAACAGCAATAATTATTTAAGCGGCATCCGCCGCGCTTAATGCAGCCAAAGACGGTGACAAGCCCGTGAAAATGCAGAGTCAAGCGCGAATCAATGCACATTGAAAATTTATAATTCTAAAGGAGATAGAAAGATGAAACACACAAAAAGCATGATTTATTTATTTTCGGATGAGTCGCGAGAATTGGCACTCTATGCCGCCAACAATGGCAAGCTGTACAGAGAACGAATAGTTCCCGTCGTGCGGAATCTGGCGCGGTATTACAGCAAGGGGAAGTTCGACAGAGACAAAGCTGTTGACGCATTCTTTCCCATTGCGACGGAGGCGGCGCGGATGTACTGCAAAGAATTTGCAAGCGCTAACGCTTTCGGAAATGTGTTTGACGTAACGGCACGATTCACGGCGGCGGATGACTTAGTTGATGACTACATGGAAAACATCATAAAAAACGACTTATAAGGAGAGGAAAAGAACATGAAAACATTATCTCAAATTCTCATGCAGAGGGCGGTAAACGTCGGAACGATCAAGGACATTGACGACATGATCAAGAGCGCAAAATACAGCGAGCGAAACGAGCCTAAAATCATCAAAGCTTGTGAAGCGCGGGAACTGCTGAGAATCGAAAACGCAATTCTTCGTGACAATGCCCGTCAAGCGCTTGTTTCGGAAGTTCTTCCCGCTATCGTTGAAATCTTCAACAAGTACGCGGGGAAGAGGTACGGAGAGAAGACCAAAGAAAAGATCAACGCGGAATGTAAAGCGGCGGTCAATTGTGCAATTTACATTGATACTCGTTATGGCAATTGGGATGATTTGCACATAGTCCCGCTTAATGAAAAAGGCTATAGCGGCTCTTTCTGGCGGTATAATGATTTTATCTTACCCGTGAGGGGAGAAGGCAAAAACATTCTTGTTGATAATGTGATTCAGACATTGAGCATTGATGATTTTCAACTTTCCGATTGCGCCGCCTATGTTGACGACGTAGAGAGGAGAGCGGCGGAGATTATGGAAGCATTCAAGGCAATCAAGGACGCGCACAAAGCTTTTAATGCGGCTTGTGACGGTTTTAATGGCATTATTCCATCTGGAATCAATCGACTTCATGCGGGGTACATTCGGCACACGATAGACGGTCAAGATTTTTAAAAGCTTATCCCATGCGGGGAAGGGAAAAACTTTTCCCCGTATGAATAAACTTTTAAAATGCGAAAGGAGTTTTGAAAATTGAATATTGTAGAAAGACCCTTTGAAGCTGAAGCACGTGTTATGGCGGCAGCGATTAGGGAACTGGCCGAAAATGATGCGGCGCTTGATAACTTTGAGAGTTATCTATCACGGCATTTTAAGTCGTGGCTTGCTAAATTCGCGTATGACCCCGAAAACATGGCGGGCGAGTTTAAAAACTTCGCAAGCATTCACGATTGACGGGGAGGCGGGAACAATGGCAATAGGTTTTTTGTTCTTCATTGGCGGCATGGTTTCATTTATCACGGGGGCGCTCGCAAGCGCTATCAAGGAGGGGAAAGGAATATGAAAAACCGTGATTTCATGGTTTGCGGCATCTCGTTTCACTTGAACGACAACAGGCGGAACGAATACGAGGGGAAATATAAAGTGCTGTATAATCCACGCGGCAATGATTGGGAAAGCGCCCTCTGCACTGTAGACAGCAAAAAGGAAGCTGTCGAGGAGATGACACGGCGGGCGCGGGCGCATGATTTTCCCTTTGATTGGTTCGGTTATTCCGAACGATTCTAAGAGAGGGAGCAAGGGACAACATGAAAGAAATTATTTTTCTTTGCTCCTTGTTCCTTTTCCTTGTGTACGTCTGGAAAGGGCGCGAGGATAGCGCGGGAGCGAAAGAGGAGAGGAGCGGCGGCAAATGTGCCGACATTCATGCAAGCGCCCTAAATGACGTATATAGGGCGCAAGAGGAGCGGCGGCGGATGGAAGAAGAATATAACTTCTATATGCGTCGCCTTGACGAACTGGAAACAGCTTTACAGCGAGCGAGGGAAGAAGAGGAGCGGAAACAAGCGCGAGTTGATGAAATCGCAATGTATAATCAATATGGCGCGGTAATATCATCAAAACAGGAAAGCAAAGCGCGGCGGGAATTACACACCATACAACAAAGACGATTTACACTGGAAAACCAAATAAGGACAGCAACAAAGAACAAATACAAAGCGATTGACACATTAACGGGAGAGCGGTAAAAAATCCGCTCTCTCTTTTTTTGCCGTCTTTCTGGAATCGGGGAAGGGAGGCGCGGCGGCCGATCATGGCGGAGGAAGCGGAAAAAGGCCGTATATAGCGCCATAGGGGACAGCTGGCGAGCCGCGCAGCTTTTCCGCGGAAGGGGAGAAAATGCGACAGCTTGTCAAATTTGGCTTGAAATGCCTCTTGTATGCTATTTTAGTGCTTTCCCCTTGTAGAATTAGGGGAGAGAGGAAAACGCAATGCGGGAGCATTCTCGCGCCATTTCTTGACGCGCCATGTGTAAAGCGCGGGAGGGAAAGAGAGGAGGCCGCGCATAACGTAAACTAAATTATGGTAAACAATAGCGACGCGAGTTGACAAAATATGATACCTCTTTCCCGACGGCGGCGGGGGAGGGGAGAAGAGGCGCGGCAAGAGAGGCGGAAGAGGGCGCAAAGAGGGCGCAAAAGGCGAAAAAAGGCTGAAAAAGGCGCATTTCTTGCGAAAAATTGTCATTTTTGCCCATAATAGGGTGGTTTTCCGCCTCGCTGGGGGAGGGGAGCGGCTGGCAGCCTGGCGCGGGGTAGGGGGGAAAGCGCGTATATAGCGTATATTGTAGTAGTAGAAGTAGAAAAAAGTCGTAAAAGTTATTAAAGTCGTTAAAGTCGTAAAAGGGCAGAGGATGAAAACCTGGAAAATCGACATTATAAAGGCCGAATTTGCGTAAAATCCGCAAAAATGGCGATTGAAACGTAAAAACAGCACATTTTGCGCCTCTTTTTCGGTTTCAACACGCAAAAAGAGCGGGCGGAAGGGAGACGAATCCTTCTGCCCACTCTCTGCGCGGCGGGAGTGTGAGGTTGTATATTGGTCTTGACTACAGCTTTTACGGAGGTTTGTCACCTACCTTTTCAATAGTATTCCCCCGCCTGTTGTCGCCATAATAAGATAAAGATAAAGATGATAGGGGGTGCGAGGAGGGTTGTCCCCTACCTCGCTTTCTTCTCCCAATAACGCTTATTGATCTCGCGCTTCTGCTTCGGATGCTCCTTGTTCCACTTCCGCTGATAAGCATTGTGCTTATCCTTTGCTTCGCGGGACATCCCCGATGGTTTCTTTTTCCTATAAGTCTGCCCTACGGTTGCCATCGTATCACCTCCGTTCTTGACACCATTGTACCATTAATGGGACTCTAACGCAATGATATAAGATAAAGATAATGCGAGTTAGTCGTCGCCAATCTGTGCGTACTTGGATGCAATCTCTGCGGCGGACAGTTTCGGAGACTCGTCCTCCCCTTCGCTGAATGCTTCCGGGCGGTCGGAGAATCCATCGTAGTTCTTCTGATGCCATATCGCAATGATTGGGTTCAGCTTACCCTCCACTGCAAGCATCTCACGGGTCTGAGAGCAAATCTGACGGATGGTGAGGGCGAAGCGCTTATATGCGGGGTCGCTTGCTCGTGCCTTGCCCAATGCCCAATCCTTCACCTGGTTACGCTGTAGGCCGCAAGCTGCGTAGGCATTCATATTTGTTATTTGTAGGTTATGGTCGATACAGAACTGTAGATACTCCTCCAAGCAAGCATAGAGTGTGTCAACATCGTTCACGTCCGCTTTCTCGGATATCTTATGGATAGCGAGGACGGCGGCAACATACTTTGAGTTCGTGCCATCAGCGTTGTCAACGACGTAGGTCAGAGCGTTCATGCTGTCGCGACCGTACTCAGCGATGAGTTCGTTGCGAGTCTCCATGTACTCACTCTTGTCATCAGCGAGTTCTTGGAACTCAGCGTCGATGGCAATCTGACCGATGGCGGGGTCGTGTGGGTGCTTGCGTGGTCTGCCCGCACCCATTCCTTTGCCTTGCATGGTGTTATCTCACCTCTTTTCGCGTGATGTTGGATAAAGATGAATGATTATTCATTTCGCGTAGCCGCATTCTTCGGATGAGTACCCGACGTGCTGAATTTCGACTTCCTCGTCGTCTCCTTCAGAACTATCTCTCTTGCCGCAATGTTCACAATCAATGGGGCAAGCGTCATTATCACAGACGGAAGGATTGTATGCATATCGGTCACTCATGATTCACGCTCCTTATACGGCTCTGCCAACCATCTCTTGATATCAGATGGGGGCAGCACGAGTATAGAATTTACCGCATTGTCGCCGAAGACTTCACGGACTTTCATTTCGTTGGTGACGAGTGGATGCTCTTGGCTCCACTGTTCAACAACTTTTATTTCACATCGCATTTCCGCATCAGAACGACCTTCGATGCATCTGATGAATCCACAAGCAGAATTTATTAATGGGCAACCTTTGCAATCTGGGTATGATTTGCACATTCTCCGTGCTTCTTTAAAATAATCAAGTGCTTCCATTCAGTTTCCTTTCTCCGCTTCGATGATGGTTGGCCTTGTCTTTAAGTAATCGCCGAAGGACTCAACCCATGATTTCCATAGAGCTTCGTTGTAAGCCTCATTGCGAGTAATCCAGTAGTCGTCTGGTGATACTGCATCAATGCGGAATACCTCTTTGCATTGCCGTTCGAGGTCTTCAATGAGCGCATCCGCATCGATTAGCCTCCCATGTGACGGTACTTCAGTGAGAGGGCATTGCTTCGCCCTTGTTCCGACTTCTACGCAGTGATGGTAGTAATAATATCCCATCTTGTCGTCCGGGTCTATGTCTTCTCCTATCCACCCACCCCTTACATCTTCGCCGTACCAGTCTTGTCCAGATGCGACAAGCTCACATCTGGAATCAACATAATAACTCGGTTCTGTGCAGGTTGACCCGTGCATTCGGAACCAACGGCATTCTCCGCATTCCTTTGGCATATCCATGTCGTTTACGCAAACTCCCATATCATTCCTCCTTTGGTGGCTCTGCAAAATAGAACACGATAGCTTCAAGATTTGTGTATGGAACATAAACGTTATCATAATCACCGTGAATATCTCGTTCCCGGCTATAGATGTGTACGCCATCAGAATCAAGCGAAAAGCCTCTTATTTTGTCTGCTGTCAACGTAGCATCACAATCGGTTACCCAATCGTTTCCACATGACTTGACTCTGATTGCATGAATCGGAGGCTTAAATGCAAAGTCTTTAAATGCCATCATGTTTCCTCCTTCGGCGGTTTTCCAACACTCTTCCCTTTCACCTCGACATCGTATGCCGCTTGCAAGGCATCATTCCATCCGTGCTGATAATCGGTCTTTGCGTCTGAGAACTTTGCGGCAAGAAGCTGTTCCGCCTCAATCTTCTTATGCTCTGAATTTATCATACATCATTTTCGACCTTTCTTTTGTAAGATGGATATAGCGCTGTGTGGTATCGATTTTGGTGTGACCAAGAAGCACAGCAACGTCTTGGATTGGCATATCCTTGATGATCATATCCGTCGCGAATGTGTGGCGGAAACGGTGCGGGAAAACGTGTTCGACACCCGCTTTCGCGCTGAGACGTTTCAACGCTGTCCGCACACCGTTTTCACTAAGTCTGCGTCCCTTGTCTTTCAAGAGAGTTGCGAAGAAATAGCTGTCTTCGGTGATGTTCTTCCGCGTGTCCAGGTACTCTTGCATATACCATGCTGTCACGGTGTCGAAGAACATTATCCGTTCTTTACGGCCTTTGCCGTACACAACGAACTCGCGGTTCTTCAAATCGACATCTTTGACCTTGAGACCTGTGAACTCAGCGACGCGGCATCCCGTGTTGAGGAGGAACGCAACCATTGCCTTGTCGCGCTTTGTGTCGCAAGCATCGAAGAGTTTCTGTATATCGATGTTTGAGAGCGGCTGGCGCACCTTCTGCTCGCACTTAATCGCGCCGATATTTCCGCACGGATTCCTCGTGATGATTCCCTCGTTCAGCAACCATTTATAGAAGCTGTTGAAAATGTCTTTGTACCCGCCGATGGTGGAATCCTTGATGCCACGCTTCTTCTCGCGAGCAAAGAAGTCGCGGATGTGAAACGACGTGACCTCCATCGCGGCGACGTTCTCCCAAAAGAAGAACTTATTGAGGATGTACGCATACCGCGTCATCGACCTCTTGGTGCATCCCTCAGACAGCTTCGCATCGATGAACATCTGAACCAAGTCACTTGACGACGCAACCGGGTTGGTGGTGACATTCGTCTTCACCACATCGTAGTTCGTCAGCGTTTCCAATATGATGGAGCGCACAGACTCAAGCGCCATGACGGGGATTTTATCTTTCAACCCCGTCTCAACGTCAGCAATGAATGATTGCTTATCAACATACTTTGCTTTGTCCATTCCGCTACACCGCTATAAACGCGAACACAGGAAGGAGGTAGAACCACATCAGTTTCCAGTTCCCTGTTTTATACGCAATCAGTGTGATTGCAGCTACAAGGGAGATGCAGAATAGGTTGTCAAGGAAGACAATCCATGTTTGCAGTACATTGTACGCATGGCGCTCTTGGGGAGTCATATCGCGGAGTTCTTTGTCATCCATTATCTTTACCCTCCTGGACAAGACGAGCGGGAATGTCAATCAGTTCGGGATGCTTCTCCTCTGTCCATGCGAGGCCGCACAGATTCCATATTGCGGCAATCAGATGGTCTTCATCGTTCTGCCCGTCCATGTACTTCACCAAGTGGCGAAAAGCACTGTCTGCAAAGGAGTGTGCGGGGATTCCTTTCTCCCAGTTACGGTCGGAGTATTTGATTGCGCCCTTCTCATAGTGCTTTGCAAGTCTGAGAAGGACACACATAGGAAGAAGGTCGAATCTCCCCTTCCCTTCGTGCATATCACGCACAGCACCCGTGGCAAACTCGGTGCGCTCGCCAGAGTCTTTGATAGGCCGATCTTTTGCGAACGCGGCATTCAGTTCTTTGAAATTGCTCATTGTCTATTCCTTTCCATAGTCGCATGATATTCCACCATGCCATTGATATCTGTGCGCGAATTGGCAACTCATACAGACCCACACGCACACTTGGTCTGTGCCGTATGCTTGTTTCACACCTGGGTGCGGGCATGAGCGCATCATTGTGTGCGCCCAATTCGCCCGCATCGCAGCTTTCATAATGGCATTGTGCCGCTTCTGTTCTTCTGTCAAAACGGCAACTCCCCTGTTCTGTCGTAGTCAGCATCGGACGGTTCGGATTCCGTGATTTTTACCCACCCGCGCTGGCGACCATACTTCAATGTGTGCTTCATCTGCGGCGACTTCTCCCAACCATCCATCAGCGACATCATGATGCCAAGGTCTTTACTGTCCTTCGGAGTTGGGTTCTGCGGATGCTCATGGTCGGGAGAGATAACTTCCGTCATAAGTTCCTTGATGCATACAAATGCGCCCACAGGCTTGTCGTCAAGGTAGGTTTGCACTGCGCCGATGCGCCAATCATCCTGGAGGGCATCGTCTTGCGCTTTGCGATACTCGTTGATCAAATCGCGCCGCGCATAGTTCGGCATCCGATGCTCCTTGTACTTCACCATCGCTTCTGCCCAACACTGTAGGATATACTCACGGCAGTTCGCTTCATCGTCGTACAACTCGTACCCGTTGAAGTGTGTCTGCACAGGGTAAAAACGTCTGTTGCCCGTGAGGTCGATTAGGAAGTTCGGATTGTTCGTGCTACCAATAAAGATGCATTGTCGCGGGCGGTCGTCAACGTTGCGGTCATAAGGTTTGCGGTAGTTATCCTTCTGCCTCGTGATGAACGCTTTCACCGCTTCGACTTCCTTCGCTTTGGTCATGGCAGCGAGTTCGCTGATTTCGCAAATCCATTTCCCTTCAAACTGCTCGATGGCCTCTTTGCCCTCAATCTTCTTGATTTCGCCGAAGAAGTCATCATGGATGGCGAGGAACTTCACGAGGCTCGACTTGCCCGCTCCTTGCCGACCTATCAGCACCACCACGTCGTCCATCTTGCAACCTGGCATCATCATCCGCCACACTCCGCCAGCAAAGATGAGGCGGGAGCATTCGTGGACATACGGTGTGTCGTCTGCCTTGGCAATGTCGGTGAGAAATCGTTCGCACCGCTCTTTGCCGTCCCATTGCAGAGAGTTGAGGATATCAACGACGGGGTTATACTCCCGCTCTTTCCACAGGATTCTCAGTGCATCGTAGTGTTTGCGGTCGGAGTAGATTCCATACTTCTCTTCGATATACTCCTTGCTCGCAGCTTCGTCCGCATCCGTCCACCGCTTCTTCACAATCTCGCGGGTGGCCTCGTTGACAACGTGCCGTTCCGCATAGTTTGCAAGTGTATTGAACTTGATGTTGTCGTAGTATTTGTCAAACAGCATGATGTTCTTGAAGTTCGCAATCGTTGCTTCCGGCACACCTTTGCTGTCCCGCGTCAGAAACGGGATGTCTACAGATTGATACAACGTCTCGTTGAAGCGCCGTATAGTATTCAGCGAGGCCGTGTGTTCTTGTTTCTTGTATGCGGTAAAGATGCGAGTCAGCAGAGGTTTCGACTTCAACTCATCCGCCCGCGCAAGGAACAGGGATTGCGCCGTCGCTTTCTGTACCTCGTCTTCCATCGCGCAGATGGTCGGCGCAAAGCTGATTAACTCGTCAACAGAGAAGTTTTTTATCGCCTCGGCGATATCGTCCGTAGACTCGTAAGATATTAACTGCTGTGCAATCGCATCTCACTTCCCTTCTGTGAGGATTTGAAAGACCGTCTCACCAACCTTCTGCGGGTGGCAGAACATAAATTTAACGGAATATCTTTGCTCCATCGCATCCATCATCCCCATGAGTCTTGACGACGGCACAGGAGATTTCGGCATAGGATGGTTCTTCAGCTTCCCCGCTTTAATCGCTTGGACGACAAAACCGTTCTCCCGCCACCAACGCTCATATCGTGGATTCCTCCAGTTCTTTACGTCCTCAAGGGTGTGGAGATTCTTTTCTTCAACGAGGATGATTAACTGAATCTCCGCATCCGCCGCTCTGATGCACTCTCTGCGGAATCGCTCATGGGATTGCACGATGTTGCTGTACACCTCTTGCATCCCGCCGCCCTTGAGGTCTATGCAGACACTTTGGTCGTGGAGAAGGGCGATATCTCCGACGTACATCTTGCTCCGTACAAGAGTATGCCCTTCCCTCTCCATCCACTCTTCGAGGTTCTTGTGCTTGCCAGGTTTGTCACGGGAGTCATGTATGAACACCATAATCAGAATGGTAAATCATCGGACGAAACGTCTTCTTCGATGGTCGTCATCACGGGTGCGGGAGGCTCGCCTTTCGGTTCGCGGGTCTTCGGCTCAGACGGAAGGTTGCCATCGCGCACATCCTTCGCGGTGCAGTAGTCCTGGACTTCCGCCGCTTCCTTGAGGCTTCCATCTTTGGATGAGTAATACTGCCGCATACCGACGACGATGCCAAGACCCTTGCCGACAAGACACTGCGGGTTCGCCCAGTTGAAAGCGAATCCCTTGTTCGTCTCCTCAACGCGAGTGATGAAGCGCTTGAACATCCACATGGCCTTGTTGGTGTAGTACACGCGGAACTTGTAAGACCACGAACCCCACTTCTCGTAGTTCTCAA
>Ga0326511_10000822_pt1 | contig 26873 bp, 33 predicted proteins | sample 0_2496_0518_D_FD_203701 | JGI IMG/M metagenome (GOLD analysis project Ga0326511, IMG submission 203701) | Bovine rumen microbial communities from UC Davis, California, United States - 0_2496_0518 | ecosystem: Host-associated > Mammals > Digestive system > Stomach > Rumen | place: USA...
AGAATCTACGCTCCATGCCCCGTGGCAGTGGTCGGTAGGCACAGGTCTCGGCCTGCAGTACAACCTCACGCCCAACGTCGGCCTGTTCGCCGAGCCAAGCCTGCAATACTACATCCCGACTGGCGGCAGCATAGAAACCTATCGCACGGAGCATCCGTTCACGTTCTCCTTGCCGTTGGGAATCCGCATCACCTGGTAATTTTCCATCTGAAAACGTGCAGTCTTTTCTGGTCTTGTGGTATCTATCCTTATAGAGAAACAAGACAAGAAAAGAATGAAGCGGATAGCAGAGATAGACATACTGAAAGGTGTGCTGATACTATTGGTGGTCAGCTTTCATCTCGTGTATATTGAATATCTGTACCCATACGCGAAACAGGTGGTCTACACCTTTCACATGCCCATATTTCTCGTGTTGTCGGGATTCTTGAGAGCCAGACGTAAACAACCAAAACACCTCATCCGCTCTCTCTTCTGGCTGGCTGTTCCTTATATCGTCATGGAGAGTGGCTATATCATGATGGCGGCAGTTCTACCTATAGCAGAGCATATCGACAAGCTAACGGTGAGCGTATTCTTCGAAAGACTATTGCTGCACCCTATTGGACCCTATTGGTATCTGCATACCATCATACTTTGTGAGGGCGTATGCCATTTTACCAGCTACCTTGTTGTTGAAAAGAAACAAACCTGCTTACTCCTTACCGCATTGATTCTCTACGTCTGCTCTTGGGCTTTTGGTATCATGTCTTTCAGTATGTCGATCTATTTCTTGATGGGTTTTATGCTCCGCTGGCAGAACATTCAAATAACAGATTTCTTTAGGGCTTCTGCACTTCCTTTAGCGTTCTTTGCCATGCTCATAGCCAGACAAGAGAACCTTAATGCTTCAGCCATCTGTGGGATGCTGATAATCTATACCGCCGCTGGCAGCATCCTTTATCTGTCGCGCCACGTTGGTTCAAGGGTTAGGCTGTCATTACAGTTCTTGGGAAGGAACAGCCTTTCGGTATTTTTGTTTTCACCCATATTCACCATTGTGTGCAAACAACTTGTGCCTTACGTTTCCTTCGACCCGACAGGCATCGTATTCCTCATACTATCGCTCACATTATGCGTCAGCGGCAGTCTGCTTATTGCGTGGACGATGGACAAGCTGAGTTTGTCAGACCTAATGTTTGGCAAGCATATTATATATGTATGATTGAAATATAATTATTTTACTCAAACAACGTTTAGTATATGTACAAATAGCAAAAAAAAGAAATGAAACCAATGAAGTTCAGGAACTACTTGTTAATCGTTCTCCTCACTCTTCCCCTTACCGCCTCAGCGCAGTTGTTCCACCCCCTCGGCCTCGGTTTCAGCGGAGGCGAACGGCAGGGGAACTTATCTCAACCTCGGATGTACGTCGAGGGCGACAAACTCTACGTCTGTACCAGCCAGGGCCTCTATGCCAAAGACCTGACCGACGACAACAGCACATGGCAGCAAGCGGGCTTCGACGGCATACCCTTGCAGGGCTACGCCCGCAGAGGTGCTGACATTCTGGCTCTACGCTATAATGAGGGTGGAGAATACCTTCTTCTCTCGCACGACGACGGACAGACATACGAGAACGTGACTCCCGACATCTTCCGAAATGGAGTACATGAGCGACTGGGATGTCTTGTACAGCATCCTACAGACCCAAATACGTTGCTTGTCGCTTCTCTCTACAAGGGCGTATGCCGCTCCATTAACTTCGGCCAGACTTGGGATCAACTGACCGAATTTGTGTATGGCAACTCAGTAGCATCGTTCATCGGCTTTCATCCCGCAAGGCCGAATGTCATCTACAACAGCGGTGAGGGCATGATTTACGAAGGACACATCAACATCACCTACGACGGCGGGCAGACGTGGAACGACCACGGCAATTCTCTCGGCTTCCCCGGAGACAACTGCGTTCATCAAGTCGCGTTCCACCCTGCCAATCCTGACCGCTGGATAGCCGGCGGCGAGGGTTGCGTGTTCCTTACTGACGACAACGGCCAGACGTGGAGCTGTCAGAACTACTGGGGCGACGAGACTCGCATGGCCTACTGGTACTTCACAGCCTTCGACGACGCGCATCCCGATACTGTGTACATGGTGGGATGCCTGGGGCGGAATGGTCAGAAAAATGCTTGCATTAAAATCATGTGCTCCACCGATGGCGGGCGCTCGTGGCATGAGTCGCAAGTGATGGAGTCAATGAGGGAATTCGACAGAGTGAACGACCTGCAGCAGTATAACGACCGTCTGCTCATCTACGCCGAAAGCGATGTCTATACCGTCTCGAAAGCCGAACTAATCGCCCAAAGCACCGCTGCCATCCGCTCCATCACCTCAGACACGCCGACCTCCCCGACCTACGACCTCCAAGGCCGACAGGTAGAAGCGCCACGGCGCGGCATCTTCATCAAGAACGGAAGAAAGGTTGTCAGATAAAATGAAATGAACAAGCAAGTCATCATTACCGTTCTGCTTGCCCTCGACGTTCCAACACACTAAGCCCGTGCTCAATCCCTCGATGGGCATCAACTACACCTTCTCGGCCAACAGCAAATTGTCGTTCTCGACGGGCTACACGACTTCCATCGGCGACATGATGACGCTGCTGACGGAGCCGATGCAGGTGGACTACCGCTCGGTGCGCACCTCGTCGGGCATCATCGGCGAGTCGAACACGTGGCACACGTCGGGCGACTGGAAGTGGCAACTGCCCATGCAGTATTTCACGCTGAGCCTCGCCGCCAGCCACAGCGAGGGTAAGCGCAACACGCTCTACTCGCAGAGCATCAACGGCATCGACATCAGCAGCTCTGCTCTGCAACGCGACACCCGCAGCCGCTCCACCAACTTCTCCGTCAGCAGCACGAAAAACTTTCCGAGCATTTTCACCAAACTCGGGGCAGATGCCGCGTATGGCTTTGGCGACAGTGAGCAGGCCATCACCTCCTCGGAAGGGGCTGCGGACATCATCAAGATCCGCTCGAACAACTACAACCTCCACGGCAATGCCTCCGTCACGCCCATCCAGTGGCTCGAACTGCGCTACGACATCCGCTACGGTTGGTCGCGCTCCCGCTACTCCGAGGAGAGCAACACCGTGACCTCCCTCACCCACAGCGGAGCCATCCACATCTTTCCCATCGCCACCCTCGACCTCTCCCTGGACTACGACCATGTGCGCCGCCAGATCACCACCGACACGTACAAGCGCATGTCCCTTTTCAACGCCTCCGCGCAGTACAAGTACAAGCAGTGCGTCCTCCGTCTGGAGCTCACCAATCTGCTGAACCAGCGCAGCTACTCCTACACCCTCTTCGACGGCATCAACACCTACACCTACGACTACGGCCTCTGCGGCCGCACCGCCCTAATGAGACTGACGTTTAAGTTGTAAAAGTATAATAATGTTGAACCCTTTAAAACAAAAAATTACTATGAGTCCTTAAATGTATTACAAATGTTTTGGATGCGTGAGAGATAAGTTGCAACAGGAAAATACTTAGAAAAAATGATATTTCTTTGGTGTTTTGCTCGATTTGCACTATCTTTGCACCTCGATAATATAGTAGATAGAGCGACAGCTTTCTGTACTACTCACAAAATTACCACTACATGAGACACGGGAAGACTGCTGTTAGCTCACATCGCATAGCAATATGGATGTGGGCTTTAGCGGTATCCATCTGTGTCGAGGTACGTGGTAATACCTGTGAGTAGATGTTCTTGCCGTTACTGCCCGCATCCTTTTTTTATTAGAGTCTACTATATTTTTCACAATTTAAAATTCATAAACTATGAGTAATGAAGAAGAATCTTTATTGGCTCTCCTGTGCGAGAGCCTGGGCAATGGTCAGCGCGGCAATGCGCCGATATTTATCAATTTCAACAGTTTCAATGGCCCTGTCGGGCAGCATAATGACCACGCGGAAACCGTGAACTTCTCGATGGATAAGGACGGGGGCATCAGCTTCCAGCACATCCGGCGGACGGGCAAGGGCATCATTCAGCCCGAGGCGATGGCAAGGGCAGTAGAGCAGACAATGGCACAGGGCTACTGGTGGGCCAGCACGGCATGGGCCGTGGCATTCCGTATCTACCAGATGGAGGGTTTCACGGGCAGTATCCGGCAGTTTGTGCGTGAGGTGCAGGAATGGCCCTGGCAGAAGACGCTGGCCTTTCCCTGTACCTACGACAGCATCCAGAAGCCCATCGTCAGCGGAAAACTGTCTGGCAGCATTGACAAATGGAAGGAGAACGGTGCAACCGAGCAGATGCAACGACTGGCTCAGCGGCTGCTCGACCTTCTAAATTGACTTCTGAATGTGCTAAAAAACATTCTAAACCTTCTAATAATGCTTCTAAGGCTCCGACAATTTTTGCCGGAGCCTTTTGTTTTGTGTAACTTAGTGGCGTAAATCTTTATCATTATGAGTGAAAAGAAACGAAAGAAGGAAGCCGCTGAAGGCAGTAAGGAGCACAAGAAGCGCTCGGACGAAGGACGCCTACACCGCAAGAACTGGAAGGAATATACGGCCACGGTGGAGGATATCCAGAACTTCCTGATGGACCGCATCCTGCTGCGGCATAATGTGATCACGAGGAGGGTAGAGTATCGATTGCCGTCGAGCTACGAAAACGAAGGCACGGAATGGCAGCCAATATCTGACCGTGTGGTAAACTCGCTATGGTCGGAGCTGTCGGCCGAGAAGGTGGTACGGGCGCAGGACATCTATCGTGTGTTGGAGTCTGACTTCGTGCCGGAGTTCAACCCGTTCACGTTCTACCTGGAGCACCTGCCTCCGTGGAATGGCGAGGACTATATCTTTGCCATGTCGGTTAGTGTCAGCGTCAAGGCACCAATTAAGCGAGAGAAGAGCGATGCTTGCATCGGCTCCATTCCCGACCCTTGGTCGCCTACCCGTAGCCTTTCAGAGCGTGAGGAGGCTCAATCGGAGATCAAGGGCGAGGTGGAGGAGCAGATGCTGTTTGCGCAGTACCTGAAGAAGTGGCTGGTGGGCATGGTGGCAGGATGGATAGACCCGCACGTGGTGAACAACGTGATCTTAGTGCTGATAGGGGAGCAGGGCAGCTATAAGACGACGTGGTTCAACTACATCCTGCCGCCGGAGCTGCGTGCCTATTTCTATACGAAGACAAACGCCAGTCGCATGGGGCGCGACGACCTGCTGATCTTGGCACAGTACGGGCTGGTATGCTGCGAGGAACTGGACACGATGCGGCCGTCGGAACTGAACCAACTGAAGGCGGCGGTGACGATGCCGTCGATAGACGAGCGGGCGGCGTATGCCCACTTCCATGAGCACCGCAAGCACATCGCGTCGTTCTGCGGTACGGGCAACAACATGCAGTTCCTCTCGGATCCCACGGGCAACCGCCGCTGGCTGCCGTTCGAGGTGGAGTCGATAGAGTCGCCCAGGGAGGAACCGTTCGAGTATGAGGGCATCTATGCGCAGGCGTATGCACTGTACCAACAGGGTTTCCAGTTCTGGTTCTCCCGTGAAGAGATCCTGAAGCTGGCCGAGCACAACCGTCAGTTTGAGACGCCACGGTTGGAGAGTGAGTTGGTGCAGTTGTATTTCCGTAAGCCGGTAGGCGTTGAGGGCGGCATCTTCATGAGTGTGGCCCGTGCGATGCAGATCGTGAGTGCCAACATCTCGCAGAAGATCAGCGCCGTGTATCTTGGCCGTGCGTTCATGGAGCAGGGTTTCCGCCGTGTGAAGTCCTGCGGGCAGCGAGGCTATATCGTGGAACAGCGTACTGGAGAGGAGATACAGCGTCTGCAGCGTCAGATGGCGGATGACGTAGATGTGGACAGTGGACAGTAGGGACAGTGGTTTCCCCAAAAACTCTCCTGCGTACCTGTACGCACATGTACGCAGGAGAGTTTCCGTAAGAAAGTAGTGCCCTACTGTCCTTTAAAAATGAAGAACCTTTTAAAACGAAGAATGAAGAGTGAAGAGTGTTTTTCAATGAAGCAATATGGAAGTATGGTGTTTTGCATACGAAAACATGATACTTAGGGAACGTAAACAATATACTTAGATGACGAAAACATGATACTTAGGGAACGTAAATAATATGATTTTTAAGAGTTATCCAAAATCGGAGCTGGCGCTGCTCTATTTTCCAGACAGCACCCCTCATGTGGCACAGAACCGCCTGAACAGTTGGATCAAGCGGTGCCAGCCACTGGCAGACGCCCTTGCCAGTTGCTACCAGAGCAAGAATGCGAAGTTTTATACCCCCAAAGCGGTGCGGCTGATCGTGGAGTATTTGGGCGAACCGTAGAAAAGTAGAGCACTTTATCTTGTCGCTGTGGATGGTTGAGCATATTGTGCATGAATCAGGGTTGAGGAACGTAGAACCTTTGCAATACCTTTCAAAAAACCAAACAGATTTATGAAAATGCTGTAAGACATAAAAAAGTGGAAGACCATTATCCAGTTTATTGTAAGTTTAGGAAGTTATAAAATGAATTTAAATAGGAAGTTATTTCAATCCGCATGGTGGCAAAATAAAAAGGTTTCTATATGAAGAAGTTCCGGACTCCAAAGTATTTCCAAGGGAAGCGCATCCCCTTACCCGGCAACTATCAGAGTCCTGGGCGCGACTATGTGCTGCGCATCATGCTCACCGACCCGCAGGGACAGGTGGCAGCACAGCAGGACGTGACGGTGAAGGGCCACGTCTCGACCAGTCGCGATACGAAGACGATACTGCAATCCAGATGTGCGACTCCATCGGCATGTATGTAGGAGCCGAGGTGTCGTTGGGTGGCGCCTCGCAACTGATGTACGACCCGTCGTTTTTGGGGCCTGTCATGCTGCGAGTGAGGGGGGGATTGTCATGATGATGACTGCGACGGGGCATACCCGTATTGCTGTTTGAAGATACGGCTGAAATGGGTGGGATTTTCGAAGCCGAGGCTATAGGCGACGTCGGCAACGGAAAGGCTTGACGAGCGTAGCATCTCGTGGGCTTTCGACAGTCGCTTCTCACGAATCCAGCGTGCTGGCGGCTCTCCGTAGATGTCCTGGAACTCGCGCTTGAGACTTGACAGCGAACGGCCTGAGAGATATGCCAGTTCATCGAGTGAAATGGGCGATGTGTAGTTCTCCTCCACCACACGGTGGATGTCGGTCTTCACGGGCTGGCGCAGTTGCAGCATCTGGCGGAAGATGTTTTTCGAGCAGTCCATCACGTTGTAGAGCAGTTCCATCACCTTCAGACGAAGGAGACCGGGATTGACTTGTGAGGGATTGTTGAAGTAAGGTGACAAAGACCAGCAATAGGCCACGAGCCGTTCACTCATGGGACTCACCTGTGCGCCATACTCCTCAGTCATCGCAGGAATGACTACCTGTTGTGACGTGAGAAAGTCCTTCAGCAGTTCGTCGTTCTTGCAATCACGCCATTCTCTACCCACGACATCGTGGCTTCCTTTGTAAAGGCCTTCTCACCAAGTTCACGACTTGCCTTGCGGCCTGCTTCTGCATAAAGCTCAATGGCATTCAGGATGCCCTGTACGGTTTCATTGTTCTTGTTCATTGTTACATTATTATTAAAATTTCACAGTGCAAAGGTACGACGATTCCGGCAAACCGACCTTTCTATTTAGTTCAACTTTTCTTTCCGTTTAATCCAAAAAGCAGACACAAAAAGGATGTGCCACAAAAATAGCACATCCATTGTTATTACGTACAAGCGCTGTAATAGTTATCTCAACACCTGTGTAAACTCTGGGGCCTGCCCCTCCAATACCGTCACATAGATCTTGATTTCTCCTGTGGGTTCATCAGGAGCTGCACCCTCGCGTTTCATACATTATCAGGCAGAATAATATTGCATGGCATCCTCGAAGTCGGAGAAGCGGGAGGCGATGGCTTCGTCAACGATAAAAGAATCAACTGGTGTGACATTGCACATCGTGACGAACTCTGCAAACTTGCGGACAACGGTCTCATTCGGCAACTTGTGATGGGCTTCCAAGATGAGGCTCTATGTCCTCGACGAGTTTCATTACTTCGGGCGAGATACGCATATCCTCACGGCGGATTTTCGGCCAGCCGTTATTGGTCGTTGCTGCCGCTTTTCTCTCTGCTTTTACTTCCTCATAAAGGTGGTCGGCGAGCCACTGCTTGTTGCTCGTCGAAAGTGCCATCGAGTGGAGGAAGTTTAGCACCGTGTTCATTGAAATTGTCAAATCCTTATTCACGCTGTTTAGTAATTATGGCGCAAAGATAACAAATTTTTCTGAGATTATCGAATAACCAAATGTTTTTTCCACTTTACCATATATTTTAGGATTCTCATTCCCGAGCAAGCTCGCCGACCCGTAGCCTTTCTGCCATCCGTTTTCCTGCATCGAAAGCACGCAGCAAATCCTTTTCCCAATGCTCATCGCGGTACTGCCGCTTGGCTTCCTCTGAGAAACTGGCCAGTTCGAAGTTGTTGTAGTTCTTCACCTGGTAGGTGTTGTAGGCATTGACGTGCTCGGGTTGCCCAAGTGCGTTGGTAATGCAGTATTCCATTGAGCCGTAGCCTTGACTGTTGTTCCTCTCGGGCAGTCCGTTCATGGTTTCCATAAGCACCACGGGCATACGTTTGTGTGCTGTCAGGCTATAGTCATTGTAGGAAAGCCAGGGGAACGCCAAACGCTCCAGAAATGTACGCATCTGACCGGTCACATCGCCAAAGTATATCGGTGAGCCGAGAACCAACCCGTCGGCCTGAGCTATCTCCTCGAGTACAGGTGTCAGCGCATCCTTGAACTTGCAGACGTTTGACGCCCTGCCCTTGATCTTACATGCCATACACGACATGCACCCCTTGTAGTCGAGACCATAAAGGCGTACCGTCTTTACTTCAATTTCACTACTTACACATCACGATGGATATAGTTTATTTCTTTCTCAATGTCATCAAGGTAATCTCTGGAGTAGCACCGATGCGCCAGGGGAGGGTACCGCCCAGTCCGATATTAACATAAAGGTGCTGTTTGCCCTGCGTGTAAAGACCATCGCATTCGGGGTAGATCCACTTGGAGGGGGTGAAGCCCAAGAGGCGCAACTGCATGGCATGGGTATGACCACTCAGTGTCAGGGGAATGTCAGTCTCAGGCAATACTTCCTTGCGCCATTGTGACGGATCATGGGTGAGCAAAATGCTAAATGTTTCCTCATTTCCCTTCATCGTCTTTTGAAGGTCTCCGCGCTGGATGACAGGATGCGCACCAACGCTTTGGTTCTCGCAACCCAAAATGGCGATGCTGTCACCGCCCTTACGGATGACTGCCGACTCGTTGAGCAGCAACGTCCACCCCAGTTCTTCACGTTCCATGCGGATAAGTTCGGCCACTGCAGCCTCTCGCTCTCGGTCATTGCCGAAACGGGTGTAGGGCATGTAGTCGTGATTACCCAAAACGGCATAGACATGACCTTTCTGATTAGTACGCAACTGATGGAGAATCGGGATAAACGGTTTCAGCTCGTCGGGTGACAACGAGACGAGGTCGCCAGTAAAGCAGATGAAGTCTGGATGCAGAGCGTTAATCTCGTCAACACGCTGCTGCAGTTCCTTTCCATGTCCATCCCAGCCATCGAGGTGAAGGTCTGAGATATGCACGATGCGAAGTCCGTCGAAGGCTGTTGGCAGATTGTCGAAACTCAATTGTACTTGCTTCACCTCGTGGCGAAAACGACCGTAGACGTTGCCATAAAGTGCCAGTAGCACCCATGCTACAACAAGCACGAGAGCAGTGATTCCGAAAGGACGGTAGCCGACTCTGAAATTGGCTACCAGTCCTAACAGTTTTGCCAGCAGATAGATGATATGCGGCAGAAGTGCCAGTATCACTGTGATAAAGGTTATTCCGAAAAGCAGGAATCTCATAATTAGTGCTTTGCGTTATTACTTTTTGGATTTGTCCTTCTTCACTTCCGTTGCCTCATACTTGATTTTTTTGAAGCCTTTAATGATGTTCTGTACGTTGGTCTTGTCAGCATCATACTCGATGGTGACAGTCTTGGTCTTGAGATCTGTGATGATGTTTTTGATACCTTTTTCAAAACGCAGATTTCCCTTGATCTTCTTCTCGCAACTCTCGCAATGCATCTCTGGTTGCGTCTTCAGAACCACTGTTTTGATGTCCTTGGCCAGAGCGACCATAGCGGTCAGCATCATGGCTCCTAATACGAATACTTTTTTCATCTTAGTTTCTATTAAGTGTTTATTCTCAATGGATTACAGTCTTCCGATATTCACGCGGATGCCGGCATAGAACATCGCACCATGAACGGGACCCCACACCATCGTCGGGTCGAAGGTGCTGCTCCAAGGGTCGGCAGCGTTGATGATGGGCTGCTTCTGACGGAAGCCCGACAGGTTCTCGCCTCCGATATAGACAGAGAAATGACGGAACCAACGAGTGATCTGTGCCGACACTTGCTCGTAAGCATGAAAACGCTCTTCCCAAAGGCCATCGACGGGTGTCGGCATACGTCCGCCGCCATTCAGTTGTAGCGTAGCATCAAACTGCCAGATGCCGAGAGGCGTCTTGTAGCTGGCAGTGACGAGTCCCTTGTAACGGCTGGTCAACGGCTTCTCCATCAGTTTGCCGCCATAGGTACTCTTCACGTCGTTCAAGCGCCAGGCAACGGTCAGTTCCATACCTTCGAGCAGGAGATAGCTTGCATCTATCTGGAAGGTGTTGGAATACGACTTGCCGTCGAGGTTGGTGATGCGAATCTCGGTTGGGTTGCTGTCGTAGTCGATGACGGCCTGACGGTTGAAGTGCGTATGATAGTACTCTGCATTGAGCTTGAGTGTCTTGCCGAGGATGGGAATATAGAACGAGCTGCTGATGCCTGAGTTCCACGCCTGTTCCTGTTTCAGGTCGTCGATGACCAGCTGGCGTCCGCTGGCCAGCAGATAGTTGTTTTCTGCCAGCGCCCAGACAGTACGGTAGCCTTTTCCTACAGACAGGCGCAAACTAACGATTTCGTTGGGTGTCAGCTTCAAATGGAAACGAGGCGTCACGAACGTGCCGTAACGGCTGCTGTGGTCGGCTCTCAATCCAGCCATCGCCACCACCTTGTCGTTGAGGTTGTAGGTGTACTGGGCATAGATGCCAGGCGTGGTCTCCTTTTCGTCCCTATTCAAGTAGTCGTAGTTCAGCGAAAGACCTGCAGATAGACTGTGCTGTTTCGTAAAGTTTGTCTCGAAGAGCATTTGCGTGTAGGCATTCTTCTGGTTGACATCATAGTGTTTGTGACCATAGTTGGCTTCCAATTGGTGCATAGAGAGGTTGGTCATCACGGCAATGTTGGTGCCGTGCGCTGGGTCGAGGATGAAGGCGTGCTTCATGTAGCCTTCGTAGCGGTTGGTCTCGATACCTATCTTGTAGTGATGTTCCGTCTGTCCTCCTTCACGCTTCTCCTTCATCATGCTGATGCCACCATGAAAGATAAAGTTGTAACCCCTGTAATGCCAACGGTTCTGCAGGTTCCACTGGCGCACATTGGCTTGGTCAAGGAAACCGTCATCGTTCTCGTCGTGGTGTCCGTAGTCATCCTGATAATGTGCCAGCAACTCTGTGCTCAGTTGGCTGTTCAGGTGGATATTGGCATCGGCATTGGCGTCCATGCGACTCTTGGTGTTGCCGTAAAGGTTGAGCGTCACGCCTTCTTCGTCATCAGGTTTCAGGTACTCTACGTCAATCTGTCCCGTGATACTCTCGTAGCCGTTTTTGACGGACGATGCTCCTTTCGACACCTGAATGCCACTCATCCAGGGACCAGGCACATAGTCGAGGGCGTAGGGGGCAGCCGCTCCACGAAAGTTAGGCAGGTTTTCTGTGAGCATCTGCACATAGGTGCCGCTCAGTCCTAAGAGCTTGATCTGCTTGGCACCAGTAGCGGCGTCGCTATAGTTTACATCAACGGATGGGTTGGTGGTGAAACTCTCGCCAAGATTGCAGCAGGCTGCCTTGAACAATTCCTCTTTGTTGATCATGACGCCATTCACGGCACCACCCATTTTGCGAGTGCCGGTGCGGCGTGAGGTGATGGTCACATCACTTAGGTTCTGTGTCTTTATCGTGTCCGTCTGCAAAGAGTCTTTCTCTTGTCCGAAAGCAGACAGATATAGCATCATCATGATGCTGGTCAGTATATATTTCATGTTGTCTTGTCTTATTGTTTGATGATAATATGATACAATTTCTCATCAGGATACTGCTAACTAAAAGCAATCTCCTGAAAAGGCGGAATCATATAGAGGATCAAATCAGTAAGACTTGGATGAGGTTCAGGTATTCTCGGGGTGGACTTTTCCATACCGTATTGATAGGCTGAACCAATGCCTTGCAAGTGGTAGGCTGCATCCATTCTGCTACAAGGCTTGGCAGAATGGCCAGAAGAGGCTGTAGGACTTGGAAGTCGTAAGTAAGGGTCTTCGCGGTGAGCGTTGGCGACAGCTGCACATGTTCCACCATCAGGCAACCCTCATCAGGCGTACACCCCTTGTCCTCCACCTCCATGCCACATGGAACCACCTTCGCCATCCCAGTACAACTGCAATGTACGACGTCAACACCTGCTCCAATAAACAATATCGTCATGGAGAGCAAGATAGACAGCAATATGTGGCTACATTTCTTCATTGCGTCTGCAAAGGTAAATTATTTTCCGTAGACTTCAGGTGTCCAACGATAAATACTTAAGCATATTTAACATGCAGTCATACGTGAGCGCCACGAACCGTCCGTCAAGGAGCGGGAGGATGGCGTAGCAGATGGTGGGGTCGTTGGTTAGACCTAATTCCCTTAGATGTAGAATTCAGAAGGATCTATCAACCCCGCACGGAGCGCATATTTTACTGCTTCGTGTGCTGTGTTGATACCTAATTTGCGGAAGATGTTCTTGCGGTGGGTATTAACGGTATGGATGCTCGAAAACCGCTCGGCAGCAATCTCCTTGGTAGTCTTACCCAGTGCGATGGCCTTCACAATCTCCATCTCTGTGGTCGTCAGGACACTGGTGGTCTCTTCTTCCCGTTGTTGGATGATGATGGTTTCCAAGGCACGCTGGCTGATGTAGCGTGTGTGGCGACTGACAGCGTTAAGGGCCTCGTGAACCTCACTCAACGGGTCGTCCTTAAATACCACGCTGAACTGGTGCGATGAATAGACCACGCGTCGTATGAACTGGGGTGTCAGTTCGTCGCTGATAAGAATCCACTGCGAAAGACTGAAACGCTCAGCGATAATCAAGAGCTGGTCTTCATCGGCAAAATCGAATAGGGTGTAGTCGAGCAACACTACGGCGCTCTCGTTCTCCTTGAGCAACTCCACGAGCCTTGCTTTGTCGAAAGCCCGATAGACGGTATTCTCTTTGTCTTTTTGCAGCAGGCTCTCCAACGCATATCGCGACAGTTCCTGGTTGTCAGCTATAATATACTTTGCCATCTCTTATCAAATATTGTCGAGTGTCTGTGTCAAGTCTTCGATGATGTCATCGATGTGGTCTGATTTGTCAGAATGTTCACTTTTCACTTAGTTTGACTTTGCAAAGGTACGAACTTTAGAAATGTCTTCCAAATTCTATGTAAAATACAGAAAATATGCCTAATAATCTGCTCAAAACAGAAAATATTTCCAATAATGAATCTTTTGAGACCCTCAAACAGAATAAAACTCTAAAATATGTTGGATATGGGCTACATGGTAGGAGATTGCTGAAAACCACTTTAACTCAGATTAACATAGCGTAATTTGGTAATTCACTAACTATTGGTTACTTTTGCCAATAAATCGATAGTTATGGCAGATATTCATGCAGAGGAATGTTGTCAGTCGCTTTGGCGACAAGTGGTCTATACTCGTACTCTTTATGCTTCACAGAAATGAGACGGGCATTTTGCATTTCAATGAGATGAGGCATCTGCTGACGTACTGTTCACAAAAGTGGTAACGGATTAATATCATTGCAATTGAATCTGTTTTAAGGTAAAACGATGAAGGTCATCCATGTGGACATGGACCAGTTCTTTGCCGCTGTAGAACAGCGCGACCATCCGGAACTGAAGGGCAAGCCGATAGCGGTTGGTCACAACGCTGAGCGTGGTGTGGTATCGACGGCCAGCTACGAGGCCCGACGATTCGGTGTGCATTCGGCACAGTCCATTCAGGTGGCCAAGCGTCTGTGCCCGCAACTGATTATCGTGGAGCCGCATTTCCAAAGGTATAAAGAGGTGTCGGCACAGTTGCACGAAATCTTTCATGACTATACCGACCTGATAGAACCTGTCTCACTCGATGAAGCCTTTCTCGATGTAACAGAGAATAAGAAAAACATCGAACTGGGCGTTGACATAGCACGTGAAATCAAGCAGCGCATTCGTGAGACTACAGGATTGACGGCATCGGCAGGCGTAAGCTACTGCAAGTTCCTGGCGAAGATTGCCTCCGACTGGCGAAAGCCGGATGGCTTGACGGTGATTCATCCAGACAGGGCATTGGACTTTATCGCCCAGCTGAAGGTAGAGAAAATCTGGGGCGTCGGCCAGAAGACTGCAGAGAAGATGCATCGGATGGGTATCTTCACGGGACAAGATCTGAGGAAAAAGTCGCTCACTCGGCTGACGCAGGAGTTTGGAAAAATGGGACAGGTGTTCTATAACTTCTCACGAGGGATCGATAACAGACCTGTTATCTCCGAGTGGGAGCGTAAGTCCGTCAGCTGCGAACAGACGTTTGAATCGGATATAAGCGAGAATGCAGCCGTCACCATCCATCTGTATCACACGGTACTGGAGCTGGTCAGGCGTATTGAGAAGGCTGACTTTGAGGGACGCACCTTGACGCTGAAAGTGAAGTTTTCGAATAAGCGAGAGCAGACCGAAACTGGTTTCCAGTATGCCGAGCGTGAGCAAACTCGGCAGGATACCAAGTTCCAAGACTTCCAGCAGATTACGCGCAGCATCACTGTTGACCACATCTTGCGAACAAAGGACGAGATACTTCCTTTAGCGAAGTCGCTGATGAAGAGTGTGGATTTCTTTGACAAGCAAAGCGGCTTCGCCGAGCGTCACTCCCATCCTATCCGCTTGCTGGGCTTGGGTGTGTCAAATCCAGGAAGCCCCCCACCTAACGGGGGATTGGCCTCTCGTCAGGGGACATGGGTCGAACTTGACCTGGAGTTTGAGCCGTGGCCAGAGGGTTGATCTGCTACCTGCACAAAGACTACCCATGAAGAAAATCCGGTCATACTTGTCAATATCCCAAGTCCACATCACTGCCATGTTCGACTTTATGCTGGCTGGTCAGGTCATCAAGGACACGGTAGAATGAGTGATAGTTTGTCTATTTCTTGGTTTTATTTGTCCATATCGATGCTAAATTCTTTTGTTTTCTAAAAAATGTGTTCCTTTGCACCCGCAATGACGCAACAGACAAAACCCATATTGACCATCACAGGTTCTGACCCCACAGGTGGCTCAGGTATTCAAGCCGACATCAAGACCGTCACGGCTCTTGGGGGCTATGCCGTATCTGCCATCACCAGTGTCACCGTACAGACTACCCTCGGTATACAGCAGTTTCACGACCTGCCGCCACAAGTGGTATCAGGACAGATGGAAGCCGTGATGAACGATGTGCAGCCAGAGACGGTGAAGGTCGGCTTGATGCGTACTGTTGAGACCGTCAAGGCAGTGGTTGATGCACTGGTCAAGTACCGTCCACGCAACATCGTCTATGCACCGCTGTTGCAGTCGAGTCAGGGCGAGCCTCTGATTCCTGACGATGTGGAACAGGCCATCAACCGATTGCTACTGCCCGTGTGTACGCTGATACTTACCGACCGTTTTAAGAGTCACGGTGATATGAACCTCTATGCCAGTGCCGTCGCCTACTATCTGAACGAGGGTGATAATGCCGATGATGCTCAGCGCAAGGCCCGTCAGTTCCTGAATGTTCAAACGGCTCATTCGGAAAGGCTTCGCTCTCGTGGCTTCGAACTCTTTGATGAGTTCCGTCAGATAGTAGAAACCCATTTCCGCGATAGCAGCGTAGTAAGTTTCTACGCCGACCGTCTGAATGTGAGCACGAGCTACCTGGCTCAAGTCACGAAGCGTGTTAGCGGTCAAGCCCCTAAGGCTTTCATCGACGATCGGATTATCAGTGAGGCCCGACGCCTGCTAACCAGCACGTCGCTCACTGTTCAGGAGATTTCTTATCAGTTGGGCTTTACAAGTCAGGCGCATTTCACTAAGTATTTCAAGAAACTTACGGGACTCACGCCGAGTGACTTCCGCAGTAATCAGTAAACATTATAAGGTAAAAAGAAATGGAACACAACAGACAAGAACTAAATCGACTAACAAAGCAAGAGCAGAAGGAAATGGTACATTCTGCCTTGCAAGAAGGAGAAAGAGCGAAGCTCAACAGAAATTTGGCCCAGATGTTGAAGGGCGGAGTGATTATGGACGTGACAACTCCCGAACAGGCTCGCATTGCCGAAGAGGCAGGTGCCTGTGCCGTGATGGCCCTTGAACGTATTCCGGCCGACATTCGTGCGGCAGGCGGCGTAAGCCGTATGAGCGACCCCAAGATGATTCGTGGCATCCAGGAGGCAGTGAGCATCCCCGTGATGGCCAAATGCCGCATTGGTCATATTGCCGAGGCCCAGATCCTGCAGGCCATCGAGATCGACTATATTGATGAGAGCGAGGTACTTTCTCCCGCCGACAATATCTACCATATCGACAAGACTAAGTTCGACGTGCCCTTTGTGTGTGGCGCCAAGAACCTGGGCGAAGCTCTGCGTCGTATTGCCGAGGGGGCTACGATGATTCGTACCAAGGGAGAGCCAGGCACAGGCGACGTGGTGCAGGCCGTGAGTCACATGCGACTGATGCAGAGCGAGATTCGCCGACTGGTTTCGATGAGAGAGGACGAACTCTTTGAGGCTGCCAAGCAGTTGCAGGCTCCTTTCGAGTTGGTGAAGTTTGTTCATGAGAACGGCAAACTGCCTGTGGTCAACTTCGCCGCAGGTGGTGTGGCTACGCCTGCCGATGCAGCACTGATGATGCAACTGGGGGCTGAGGGCGTGTTCGTGGGTAGTGGTATCTTCAAGAGCGGCAATCCCCGCAAGCGTGCTGCCGCCATCGTGAAGGCCGTTACCAACTATCAGGATGCCAAGATGCTGGCGGAACTCTCCGAGGATTTGGGCGAAGCAATGGTCGGCATCAACGAACAGGAGATAGAACTTTTAATGGCAGAACGCGGAAAGTGACGAACGTTTGAAGCCCCTTGCCAAGGGGCTGGCCTAAGCCAGGGTTATGCCTTACAAGGAGAAATAAGACGAAGTCAAATGAGAATAGCCGTTTTAGCATTACAAGGAGCATTTGCCGAACATGAGCAGATGCTCCACCGTTTAGACGTAGAGACCTTTCAGGTACGCCAGTTGGCCGACTGGAATCAACCTAAGGACGGACTTATCATCCCAGGTGGCGAGTCAACCACTCAAGGAAAGTTACTTCACGACCTCGGACTCTTTGAGCCCATCCGACAGGACATCATCGACGGCCTTCCTGTCTTCGGCACCTGTGCAGGATTGATACTCCTGTCACCTTTGCACATGGGCACGATGGACATCGATGTGCAGCGCAACGCCTATGGTCGTCAGTTAGGCAGTTTCCACACGGAGGCACATGTAAAGGACATTGGTGAAGATATTCCCATGACCTTCATCCGTGCGCCATATATTAACAAAGTGTTGTCGCCTGATTGTGAAGTTCTGGCAGAGGTCGATGACCATATCGTTGCTGCCCGTCAGGGTCGGCAGCTCGTCACCGCCTTTCATCCCGAACTGGATAATGACACTCGAACACACCAGTATTTTCTTTCAATGGGATAGAAATACCATCATTACCCATCTTAAAGCATTTATAGCCCTAAATCGCTGATTTGGATTCAGAGTGATGTCACTCATAGGTAATGCCTACAAGCATTGTGAAATGCTGATGGAAATCGTGTTATTTCATGATGATGACTGCGACGGGGCATACCCGTATTGCTGTTTGAAGATTCGGCTGAAATGGGTGGGATCCTTGAAACCGAAGCTGTGGGCCTTGCGCAGCAGTATCATCTCGTGCCGTCCAGTATCAGCGATGTTGTCGTGCAAGCACCGTTGGCTTAACTTCCTGCGCCAAGCGCATAACTTCCTATTTAACTTTATTTTATAACTTCCGAAACTTAAATTCATTATTCGACAAATTGGACTTTACTTGTCGGTATTTTTTTTCTTTACCTCTGCTCTATAGGCCCCATATATGGCTATTAGGGTCGATACACCCGCCAAAATGCCAAGTATTTTACTGCCCTTCCATCCTGGGATAAACAGCCATACAATGATGTATACAACGATCAGCGCAGCAAGAGATACTTGCAATTTCTGTTTTTTATTCATATCGTTCTACTCTGTTTTAGAAATTGAATTTTTTCATTTTTTCAATGCAATTGCTTCCCGCTATTGAATCTCGATTGGTGGAAGCCCAACCTCTTTTCTCCACTCATTGACACGTGAGGCATCCTGCAATGGGCATAGACCGTCTGGCCCCCTCTGTGTGCCATATTTCTGCGGACGGCCCTCACGTACATCAATGCGGTCTTTCAACATGGCAAGATACATAGGGGCAATGTCGCCATTACGTACTGCTTCCTCCAACTGTGGCAGGAACTCCTTCTGTTGCTCCAGAGGGTTATGCTGAAATACGGACCAGATGGACAACAAGGCGAACTCTCCCACCTGTGACTTGCGTGGGAAACCTCCCTGTCGCAAAACTTCGTTCACCATCAGGAGATTGGTGCTATCGGTATCCCATGCACGGCCTCGTAACATTTCATTACGACGCTTCTGCTCCGGATGCCTGTTTGCCGTCAGACTCCAAAGTGTACGGTCATACTGGTCTCGCTCAAATATCCACTCCAGTTTCTCTTTCAATGGCAGATTGTAGTTCCATGTCTGTTTGCGTAGTTCAAACGTATCTTTCAATTCTGGATAGGGACAATTCTCTGGCTCCATATAGAAGTCCTTTTCCATCTGTAGGCGATGGTTGAAATATTCAAGCGCAGCCTGATTATTACCCACAGCCTTCATTTTATATGCCACCTTTGACAGTTGGCTTGGAAGGATGTAGCGGTCATCGGTGAAGGCCAAGTCATACATTTGTTTTGCTTCCGCACATAAATTATCCTCTAAGAGGGAGTCTGCATGGAACATCAAAGTCCAATAGTCATCTTGAGAACCAGGGGCTGCATAACTGCCTTTCCTATTGATCCTTTTCAATGTGAGAGTTCTCAGATGTTCAAGAGTACCACCCGCATACTCTATATTATGAGGGTCACTGACGTCCCAATGATATTTGCCCAAGGTCGGATATTTTTTGGATTCGCTTTGCAACACATAGACATACCCATGAGTCCGTCCGTCTTTCAGATAGCGGTCTATGCAGATGATGCGTTGGTTCTTTTTCGAGACAACGACATTGCGCCACACCTTGTCTTCCGGTTGGCGAGAAAGGCTACGGGTAGGTGCATTAGCGGGAATCGCCTCCTGAAAGTCAAAAGTCCTGTAGACAGATACATCTCCGTTCATGCCAATCTCCGCGTCAGGAAGTGCCGGTGAATAATCCTGATTGGCAAACTGATACGTAGCTATATCTCCGCCATCAAACCAGCTCAGGGAATCCATGCGGAAAGGCAGTTCCTTCCTGATACTCGTCTCAAACCTTTGGAGTTCAGAAATGTTATTAGTCTGACAGCCCACAAGGCTGCAAGTAATCAAGAGGACAGCCAAGTTAGCTTGGACTATTGTTTCTTTCTTCATGTCATTCTTAACGTCCATTTCACAAATAACATTATTTCAGAGGGCAAAGATACTTATAATTCCCCGCTTTTTCGTAATTTTGCAGCCATATTTAACAAAGAAATGAAATTTAACTATGCCGAGTCGCGTAGTAATATTTCACGAAATACTAAAGTATGGAATACAAAAAGATTGGCGATACGTACTATGTCAGGATGGATCGAGGTGATGAAATCATCAGCAACATCCTCGAAATCTGCCGCAAAGAGTCCATCCCGTCTGCCATTTTCTCTGGCATCGGGGGTTGTAGTAGGGCAGAATTACAAGTGTTCATTCCTGAGACTGGCAGTTTTGAAACGGAGCAGTTAGACGGGATGCTGGAACTGGTATCTCTCAATGGTAATGTTGTTTCTGGTGATGACGGCCAGCGCTATCACCATACCCATGCTTTGTTCTCTTTCAAAAAGGATGGACAGCATGGTATGGCTGGAGGACATCTAAAATCGACGACGGTACTCTATACTGCCGAAATAGAGCTAAGGCCTACTATTGGAGGATCGATCGGTAGAAAGTTTGACCCAGAGACTGGAACTGGATTCTGGTGTTTCAAATAATGTGGATTACAATGCATCTTCGTACGATAGACCTTGCTGATGAAATCTTTGTTATCGGCCAGACCTCTCGAAATTAACTTTCTGACGGATATTATCTTTTATCATCGTGATGATCATCTTGAACGGCTCCACGGCATTGACGGCATGGGGCGCGTTGGCGGGGATGATAAATGTCTGGCCTGCTTCTTGTGTGTGTGGCGTGCCGCTGACGATAATCTCCATCCGTCCGTCGATGATTTGCAGTACGGCATCAGACATTTGATTCGTTGTTTGTTACTAATGATGCGGCACAGAATATGCCAATTGGAATCATGGAAACATTTGTGACTAAAAAGGGGAATTTAAGGGCTCAGATAATGAATTATTGGTATAAAATGTGTATCTTTGCACCATAATTCAACTGACAAGATGGAAACAAAAGTGATTAAGGCACTGCTACAATGTCCACTTTTCGAGGGGCTTACGGCAGACGAGATAGAGCAGGTGATGTCTGCCGTCAACTATCGGCTTGTAAGATTCGACATGAATGACGTCTATGTGCTGGCAGGTTCTCCTTGTCGCTATGCGGACATTATCGTAGAGGGTAAAATGACTGCCCGTATGGTCGGTCCTTCAGGCAAGTTTGTGCAGATGGCAGCCCGAAATGTGGGTGATCTGCTGGCACCTGCTTTCATCTTCTCAAAAAACAACAAGATGCCTGTGAGTATTGAGACCTGCAAGGCCACTACCATTTTGCGGATGTCGCCTGATGATTTGCGACAGTTGATGAAGTGTGATGAGCGTATACAGATGAACTTCATTCAGCAACTATCGTCCGTCAGTCAGTTTCTTGCTAAAAAAGTTAGAATACTTACACTCCACACCGTTCGCGAAAAGGTGGCTATCTTCTTGCTTGAAGAATCCAAGAAATGCAATTCTGATCATATTGTCTTGACAAAGTCTCGTCAGGAGATAGCCGACAGCTTTGCCATCCAGAAGTTTTCCCTTCAGCGTTGCCTTAATGAGCTTGCTGCAGAAGGAGCCATCTTGTTAGATGGCAAGCAAATAACCATAGTGGACAAGCAAAAACTAAATGTATAGTTCATATTCTCTCATTTAAATAAGACAACTTTAGAGATGACACTCCCCAAGTTTATAATCTGCATGGATGGGACCTTCCGTCTGGGAATGGTCAACCAGCATAAGCACTTGCTGAAGCCGGGTGACCAGTGCATTGGTGGTGGCTACTATTACTTTGATTTTGTTTCCAACCGCATTATTCTTGACAGGGAATCCTATGACTTTGGCCGCCCCAAGTGGCATCTGCTGGAGGTCCTTAAAGTTCCTTCTACCTATCGGGGAATGCGAAACGTCTACAAGTACGATGACGGCTATCACGATGATTTCAATGTCAGCGAAGAACTCACAATAGAATACTATGATTGACTTCGATTCCATCTGGCGTACACAGGACGAAATCAGAACGGTGGTCAATGCCGTCCTTGGAGAGTGTATTTGGAATCTCGCCTATGACGAAAGACGCATGGCTATAGTCCTTGAACTGACACTTTTCATAGATGAGGATGCCATCAATAATCTTTGCTGCCAGTTTCCAATACCCGCCGACTACGATGGGGTAGGGTCGAGGGGCACGAAATTGGTATTCTACCTGTAAGCATTTGAATTTATGCAATTAGGACATGTTCCCATCTTAATTATTCCTTTTTTGGGGAAAAAACAAACATTCTCGAGCAAGCTCGCCTACCCGTTGCCTTATACCCCGTTCGAACATTCTCTCCTCGCCATGCTCCTCACAATACTTCCGTAGGTAATCGATGAAGTCGCTTCGATAGTAGAAGGACTCCAAATCGAGTTCTTCCTTGTAGATGTTGAATTGCTTGTTCTGTTGGTGGGTCATATTGTTTTCTGTTTTGTGGGTGTAAAGGTACTCATATATCAGAAAGAATCCTTTCTTTTGTTTCCTTCTTGTATTGTTATAGACAAATTTACAAAAAAAAGGCATCTTTTCGAGAAAAAGTATTATCTTTGCAAGGTAAAAAATTGGAATCCATATATTGATGAATCAACTATAATGGAATTAAAGGATCTGATAGCAGAATGTACTGCATACGATTTCAAGGTGATGCTTGAAGAAAAGAAGCCTAAGAGTTGGTTGAAGAGCGTAAGCGCTTTTGCCAACGGCTTGGGTGGTTCCCTTTTCTTTGACATAGACAATGATGGGACAGAAAAAAGGCTTCTTCTCATTCAGAATGTGATGGCTCAACTTGACTATATGGAAAAGCGTGACAGCAGACTCATACGCATCTGTAATGAGTCCAAAGTGTTGGATGGGTACAAGAACGGATTTGTGCCCAAGTTCAAATCAACTTTTATTCAATTTCAGACCTCTATCTTCCCTTCCTCAGACAATTCGAATGACGGAGACGTGTCGGTGATAAAACTCTCTGAGTGTCAGCAGAAAATACTTTATCTTATCAAAGAGCTTCCGACAATTACTGGCAAAAAAATGTCGGAGATGCTGTCGGTGGGTAAACGAATCATAGAGCGAGACCTTTCCATTTTACAGAAGAGCGGAATTCTGAAGCACGAAGGTAAGGATTGTTATGGAGTTTGGATAGTCAATTAATCATTTGTGGAATTATTTGCCAAATACTACTAAAAAAATAGGCGTTCCTACCAAATTGCTATTCAAAGAGAGAATTATAAATAGTCCTTTCTCAAGCGGTGGTAATTTTAGAACGGTGTCAAGTGTGAAGATAATTACAATAATGAATATATGGAATATAATTGGTATTTAATTAGAGACGTTGTCAAAACATATTGTCAACATGCATTTCAAGAATGCTCATTGTCGATTTCAAATACAGAACTTGACGAAGCTTTAGTTGTTTTCAACAATATTCTTTTGTTACCTTTATCTGGTTGTCCGGATTTGGATGGTCTCAATAATCGTTTTCCCGCGGCATTAGTAAAAACGTGTAAAGAAGATGTGGGAAACGCTGCATACTTGGATACTATTACAACTGATTTTGAAGCATATATTAAAAAATTCTTATAATCACGGGACATAATCATTATGCGAATCTTTGTGAAAAGAGTTGGACATTATGGCCATTGTATAGAGAATTAGGAATTAGTCCAAACTTTGTTTCATCAAATAAGCCTATTTCTAGCATAAACCTTGAAGATTACAAGACAGACCCAGAGGCAATATACATTGTGGGTTATGCATATAAATCGAGGAATGCTATTCACCAAGCGAAAGATTTGGATTTACAGCAGTTCGCGTCTGCTTTAAAATTTTCTCTGGCATTATATGTATGGATAACCCATTCAAAAAAAACTGAGCTTCTAGCGGCTAATCAAGAATTAAATAAAGAGGCTATAATTTCTAGTATCGATGATTTGGATAATCGATACATTTATGATTTTATGAGTTTTGGGAAAAAAGCTAATGAGATCAAAAATCATATTGTGGAATCGTATATCCTGAATAAAATATATACGTCTTCACCACACCCTATCACAAAATTAATTGAAGATGTAAAATTGTTTTCTCAAAACTCGCTAAATGACGCATCCATTAAACGTTTCTTTTCAAAAATGGAGTCAGACAAACGTATAGATTTTACTAATGCCGGTAAAACAGAGGTAATTCTGACCAGTCGAGAAATAAAGAGACTTAAGGATAATTCTGATTCATATGCTTTGGGATTAACAACATTAAAAGCCTCTATTTCTTCTGCTATAAGTGAATTAGGTGTTAATTGTAATGTAGATGCACTTTTACATTATTTTTCAGATTTCTTAGATGATAATTTTAACAAAAATATTGAAGTAAGTGGTGGAGATGGCGCAAGTAAAGACTACAGCAACTATTCTTATTTGATATCAAATTTTGGAAGAGAAGGACTTTCCCAAAAACAAGCAGAAAAAGTTTTTGTAATAATCGTAAATGCTTGTGAAAGTAATAAAATATTGTATAAACTTAGTGTGGGCCGTGTATTCAGCAAGTTCTCCAATAAGAACACTTTCAATAATTATCTTAGGCAAGATAGCAAAGAAATCTTTCTTGATACCCAAATAGTCCTTTATTTATTATGTCTTAACGATGTTTTTCCCAAACCAACAAAAGGATTAATGGTAGTTGCCAAGAACTTGGCTGAAATGATTAGGCATAACCGTTCATTGCTAATAGAGTTTCCGCGTATATATTTTGGAGAAGTTTTAACTCATTTTAGACGAGCTCTAAATCTCCTGCCACTGACAAATAATGCTTATGTTGATGGAATGCCTATTTCAAACAATGTTTTTTATAAATACTACTGTGATTTGAAATACGAGGAAGTACTGCCAGAAGGAATAAATACGTTCGCAGATTACTTACGTCAATATTTTGAATTAGAGGAAAAGGATCTTTACGAACCTAGATTTAAGAACATTGTCTTTGGAATTGTTTGTAGTATTTTGCAGGACGAGCTTGGAATTGATATTTATGATATACCACATCTAAATGATGAGGAACTATCTCCGTCTATTGATTTGTTTAAGGAAGTCATAAAAGAAAACGAATTGGATGATAAAGATGGAAATCGATTAAAATATGATGCTATCATTGGCCGCTTCCTATTTGAGAGTAAATTTAATAATGAGCCATTCTTTTTAACTTATGATCGCAGTTTCAGATTTTATAAAGAAAAATACTTGAAAAAATATAAAAGAAGGTCGAGCTCGTATTTTTGGCATTTACTCTCACCGTCTCAGTTCATTAATCATATGGATTTATTAAATTTGAAGATTGATGAGAATAGATTGTCTAATGAGCTCCTGGCTTTAATTGAATGCGATGATTTTGAGTCTAAGACTCATTCATTAATAGATGATATCTGTAGATTTACTGATATTCAAGGTGTCACATCTGAACAACGAGAAAAGAATATTAAGACTCTAATGAAGCAGTTGGTGGGTGAAGGTGAATTTAGCATGCAAATTGAAACTATCAGCAGTTCTGAAGACCCTTCGATTAAAAAATTCTGCGAATTATCGAATGACGTTTATTCCTATTTCTTGGAAAAAGGAGGAGCGGAACTCGAGCATTATGTAAACATTTTTACAGAATCTGATAAATACAATAAACTTATAAAAGTTATTAAAGAGTATTCTTCAGACGATGCTATTATTGACTATAAATTAATAGAAGAAGAAATTAATAGTTTATAGTCACTCTGTATGTAGTTCAGTATAGCCAACTATTATTACTATGGTTCAGCTTGCGTTAAGCTATAAAAGAAAAAAAACTAAATTTTTAATTTTCTCCAATCTAAACAGAATCCACATCGCCGTTTTTCTACAGTTAAAGATGTAAATGGATGATATATAACGACTTAGTGGGGGTTAATCAATGCTAAAAACAAGCATGGTTTGATTGGCTTGAGCCAAATGTTGATTTGTCTCGAGTTAGAAAATCCACATGTCAGGTCACTTAATCATTAATATAACGTGAGTTTGACGAAAATTGTTTAAAATAATCGTTTGATTATTAGGATATTAGCGACATTTTAGTCAGTTTGTAGTCACTACACAACAAGCTTTACTAAAGAGTATCGCTAATAAGGGTATTGTGCAAACTCTTGCGAACTTGTTCATTCACCTTTTGTGTTGGCACAACGGAAAGTTGGGGAGTCTTACCCTTCTTTCCAAAAAATTCCTGGGCTATCTGAATAGTCTCACTAACACTTCGTTGCTGTGCAATGATACTTGTGCAACAGAGCAACAGCGCAATCAATGACACATTTTGAGAAATGGCTTAATGTATTCAATACCAAAACCATACATTTTACTCCGCAAAACCATACATTTTACTCAGCAAAACCACACATTTTACCCAGCAAAACCATACATTTTACTCCGCAAAACCATACATTTTACTCAGCAAAACCACACATTTTACTCCGCAAAACCATACATTTTACTCAGCAAAACCATACATTTTACTATTGAATAGGTTAACTAATACTTCGATTTGGATTAATAAAACGCGAGTTTTTGGCTATTGCCCGAGAAGGGAAAGCGAAAGGTATAACAGGGAGAGCCTTTGTCAAGCATTAATGAGAGGTGAGCGAAGAGAGGCCGTTTGTTGACGGCATACAGCTGATCACCAAACTTAAGAGCAACATGGAGGGGGCTCTGATGACTACGTCGGATAGGTTGCTGACAAGGAAGAGAGCCATTATAGAGACCGTCAATGACGAATGAAAGAACATCGCTCAGGTCGAGCACTCAACGCATAGGCATTTGACAACTTCATGGTCAATCTGCTGAGAGCATTGGCTGC
>Ga0326511_10000823_pt1 | contig 26868 bp, 44 predicted proteins | sample 0_2496_0518_D_FD_203701 | JGI IMG/M metagenome (GOLD analysis project Ga0326511, IMG submission 203701) | Bovine rumen microbial communities from UC Davis, California, United States - 0_2496_0518 | ecosystem: Host-associated > Mammals > Digestive system > Stomach > Rumen | place: USA...
TCAGATGATAAGTCTCTTAATGACCCCGCCGCCAATACTTCCAAGAGTGCGTTCTGCTTGTCCATTTTTGCAGAAAATGTTTCGTCCAGTAGGATTGGTTTAATAATTTCGCTCATATAATATCCTCCTATTCTTCTGCATATTTAACGCAAAGAGTTCCATTGACTACAACAATGCCAATACCGTTTAAAGTGCTTTCAAGATTTTCCCTTGCCATGGTTTCCTGTTCCAAATCTTTCTTTAAATCAGATATATCGGAAGTGTTATCCTCGACAGATGTTTCCAGATTTCCAATCGATGTGGTATGTCCAGATACTGTTGTCTGTAAATCAGAGATATCATCTTCCATATTTCCAATGTCCGCAGTATGCTCTCCGACCGTGGTCTGCAATCCAGTGATCGATGTAGTATGCCCGGATACGGTTGTTTCCAGGTCTGCAATATCCCCTGTGGCTTCAGTAACCGCAGCATCTAAATCGTATATGCCCTCGTCCATGACATTCAGATTCTCAGCAGATAAAGGTGTAGCGTGAGAAGGTGAGTTTTGCCAGTTTACTCTTGTATAGGCCATTGTCATCTCTCCTTTCTAGTACTCGATAAATTCTAAGGTACAAGTGTTGTATAGAAGTTCGCCACTCTTCTTCTGCATAATCGTTGTCACCTCAAAATCAGGCATATAGAAATTGCCTGTCTTGTAAGCATTGATATCTGGCGAATAATAAGTGATTGATAACTTTCTTTCCTGTGCGTTTGAGAAATGGTCCCGGATGAACTCCATCATTAATGCGAAGTTATGTCTCGTCATAGGTTTTGATTGGAAAGTAATAGTAGTTGCCGTATGATCCAACACATTTCTGACCAGTTTCCCATTCGCATTTCGGTAGGAATCCAGATCCTGTCTGCGATTCGGTGTGATGGAAAAACTATCACGGAATATCCAATCCATATTGAATACATCATTTCCAAACTTCATAATGTATCCGTTATAGGCCATAAGATTCCCCCTTTTTGTCATTAATCGTGCCAATGCCAAAGGCATCTTTACGAAGTAAAGAAGGGACACCCGGTGAAAGATGTCCCCTCTGTTTATAAGGCAAATGCGTTATTGCCTGTTCTGTTCATATAGTTCTGATTTTCAGACCTAACTGCATTGAAAATGTCTTTACTGGAAATTCCAAACTCTTTTGCAAGGATATTGGTTAAGATTCTGTTTTGCTGACGGAGGATTGCATTTGACTCAGCCATAGCTTTTGCAACACCATTGGAAACAGATGCCACAATCTGGTCATTATTCATAACTCCGGTATGTCCACCGATGGTTCCAACTAACTCAGGGCCAGCTTCCCTCGCCACAAACACTTCAGAAGAACTTGGCATACCACCTGTGGCATAACTCTGAATAGGTCTCCACCTACCATTTGAGAAGACACCACCTTCCTTCTGGAAAGCACTTGTGAATTTGGCTTTTGCATTGATGATTGGAGTGCGGATAAAATCAGTAAACCACGATGTAATCTTGGCCTGGAACTTAATGACTCGGTCATCCCAATCAATATCAGTGAAGAAACTGATGAGTCGTGCTTTAAACTTCATGACTCGGTCTGCCCAATCGATTTCGTTCTTGAACTTGGTCATGACGGCCTTGAAGTTAATCAGTTTCTCCTTCAGACTATCCTTAAAGGTGGTCATCTTGGCTTTAAAATCAATGATTTTATTTTTCAGGCTATCCTTAAATGTGGACATCCTAGCCTTGAAATCCATAATTTTGTCTCTCAGGCTATCCTTGAAGGTGGTCATCTTGGCCTTGAAGTCCATAATCTTATCCCTAAGACTATCTTTGAACTTCGTCATCTTAGCTTTAAAGTCCATTACCTTTTCCCTGATACTGTCTTTAAACTTAGTCATGATGGCCTTGAAATCAAGAACCTTATTTTTAATTTTATCTTTAAAGTCATTGACCATTGCTTTGACATTGATCTCGATGTCCTTAACCTTGTCTTTAAGCAACGCATCAACATCTTTCCATCCGTCACCAGCCTTCTCTACGAATGCCTTGTAGGTTACGGAAGCATCGGCAGTGACTTTGCTCTGACCGTTCTTGCCTTTGGTATTCTTGAAGGTGAATGCATCCTTAAACCACTTAGCTATGTCTTCTCCAAGCTGAACAAACCAATCATAAATTGCTCCAGCAATCTGGTCAAGAACATCAATTATGGCACGGATGATAAGACCAATCTTTCCAAGCAGATTAGCTACCGCAATCAGAAGTCCTTTTCCGATTAACGCACCAAGTGAAATCCAATCGACTTCGTCAATAGCGGAGCCGATGACATCCATCATTGCACTGGTAAGTTTACCCCAGTTAATCTTATTAAGGAGTTTTACAATCTTGTTGACAATCTTGCCTAAAGACTTGCCAAGTTTCTTATCTCCACCGGAATCGAATTTATCGATGGCTCCGTTAATTCCATCTGTGATACTGTCAATAATATAATCCCATGACTTGTCATCAGATGTCAGGTCCTCAAGTGCATCAGCTACGGCATCCATAAATCTGCCAAACGCATCACTGATCTCTTTCGGACTTAATCCACGAACAAACTCAGCAATCTTCTTTGGAATCATCTTCCACTTGATTTTCTTGATTGCCGTTGTGAGTCCGTCTAAGATTTTTGTAGACCAGAGTTTAATGGTTGCCCCGGCAAGATAAAACGGAGCCTTTTGCAGTGCCGAATTGATTCCATCCGCAATGCCTTCCCCGGCTGCATTCAGGTCAATCTTACAAGCTGCCACAAATGAACGTGTGATAAGTCCCTGGAAGTACTTGGAAATCGATGATCCAATGACTTTGAAGTTCGTATTCGCTATGGCTTCGTTAAACGCATCGGCAAGTCCACTACCAAACGTGGCATTTACATGAATCCACTTGCTCCAATCAACCCCACCAAAGAAAGATGTGAGTCCAACACCTAATGACTTGCCAAAGTTTTTCCAGTTAAACGTGGTCCCAAAGCTATCCAGAAAATGAAGAGCCGTATTGATTGAGTTTGCAACGGTCCTTCCAAGGTTGGAAAATAGCCGGGGACTAATTAAACCATTCAGAAATTCAGCCAGGCCGGAACCAAACTTCTCTGCCTTCTTGTAGATACTGCTCCACGGGATCCTCTCCATAGCTTTACTGAGCGATTCTCCAATGAAACTGCCCAGTTTATAAAGCGTATCAAGTTTGGATTTGATAAGACTTTCTGTCGGAACAAGTTTTGCTACAACATCACTTGCAGCTCCACCAGTGCCAGCACCAGCATCAGCACCTGTTCCACTTTTCCCAGAACCAGAACCACTGGAACTGCTTGGATTCTTGGTAGTTGTGGTAAGGTTATTTAATTTATCAAAACCCTGTAACTGCTTATTAAGTTCCTTGGCGGCCTTCCCGGCATCTTCAAGGTTTTTCCCGGTTCCATCTGAAGCATCTTCTGCTTCCTCTGCGGATTCTGCCACTTCATCCAGGTCGGTAGCAACACCAGCGGAACTCATCTCGATTTTCCAACCAAATATCTTTCCAAGTGAATTAAACACCTGCTCCGCAAAAGATATTACCTGTGCGAGGATTGCATTCAAGCCACGCAAAAATGGTTTAAAGGCATTTATCAGGCCCTTACCAATGACAATGCCTAACTGTTCGAATTGTTGCCGTAGGATTCTTACCTGGTTCGCCCATGTCACTTTGTTATCGTAAAGGCTTTTTATCCTTTACTTCTTATGGTTTCCCATAAGGTCAGCATATATTTTCAACCATGAAGGTTGCCGGACACTCGTGGGTGGGTTATATTTATTCACCACCTATGCGTTACAGTACCTTACTACCTATTCGAAATTAGTAAGGTTACCACGGTATTAGCTTATTGACTTATCCACTTATAGCCAAATGCAGTTCTGTCGGGTATATCAACTACTTTGTGTATCCCCTTGTAGTTTACACCTAACTCTCTTCCTGCATCAGCTATTCTATCAAACACTTTTAAAACCTTGTTGGTTTTGGGGTCCACTTGAGCAACCCTTCTCCCTTTCTTTCTGTGTTTGTATTTTGCGATGTCTTTGATTGGGAAATCGGACTCATATACCCAGATGTATCCCCCGGCAGTTTTATATGTGCCAGTTATTGCTCCAGATATTGTTGTTCGTCTAACACCAGTTTCCTCAGATGCCTGATTTACACTTTCATATCTTTTCAGTTTATTTCCGTTTAAATCACACTGAATTACTGGAGTGGTTCTTTGCGGAAGTTTTTCTCTTCTTGGCACAAACCCACGATCAATGTATTCATCTTCAAACATGAACACAAATCCCTTAGTTTGCGTATATCCTTTATCTTTACAAACTTCCAAAACACTTGAGTCTGAAAAACCGTCAACCCTTGCATCCATAGCACTGTCGTATCTTGTGATATACTTTCCATCCGGGGTTAATCTAACCACTGCCCTGGAATTATGACCACCTACACCGCCCTTGTTCATATTATAACCGAAGGGTTTTATTGTGTGTAGCTTATCGATGTAATATCTTTCAAGTTCTAACGACTTCTTCTTGGATGTGGTTGTCTCAAGGATATCCCACTCAAAGCATTCTCTCCCATATTTCTCGATTGCTTGGTGAAATAGACAATCCTCTCTCTCATCGCATCTCAGATGTTGCCAAACTCTCGACTTAAAATCGTTTGTAACACCCACATATTGTTTGTTATTTTTAGTGTTTGTAGAAACGTAAATATAATATGTTCGCATTAAATCACCTCAAACACATTACATCACGATGTTCGCACTAAGTCAACTTAGCTTCTACCGTTTTTGCCCAGTTTTCATTAACACGTTGCCGTGTTATGCGGCACATAATCTACCGGATGTACGGGCGAAGTCTCCCTGGGCACTGGCTGCATTTGCCATGACATACTGATATCTCAGCATGGTCTTCTCGGCCTGTGTCATGGACTTAACTTTGGCATCGATACCTTGTTTGTGTGCCCACTCCTCTAACGTGGCAATTGAAAGGTCAAGGCCGTACTGTCTCAAGGGCCTGGTGTTGCCAGCCATGACACCACTCTGTAATGCAGTGGCAATTTTTTGCTGGTCAACATTGTAAAAACTGGCCATATCTGCCGTCAGCTTCGTGAGGTTGATACTCATGTCTGCCATCGATTTCGATGCTTTATCGTATCCGGCAGTCATCCCCGTTGGAGTTTTGAATTTTTGTAGGAATTTGGTAGCACTCTCTACCTGCTTTCCAGTGATTCCCATTGAATTTCCCATTGCCTGGAACTGAGAAGCGTACTTTTTAGCAGATAACTCGGAAAGACCAAACTGCTTGATGGATGTCTTTGTGAAATCCTCAACCTTGCCCTTCATCTGCCCAAAAGATACATCTACTACGTTCTGTACCTCAACTACCTGAGAAGCAAGGTCTGTGAGTTTTTTAAACCCACCAAATAAACGTATCAACGGGAATAAGGAAGCATACAAAAGTCCAATCCTGGAAGCCAATGTAGCAAACTTGGTGATCACGGAGTCAGAAGACTTCTTTGTCAGGCCAATCGCATTGTTAAGGCCAAGCATTCCCTTGGATACAGAAGCAATCTTTGGGGTAAGTTTTACAACTGCACCAGCGAGTGCTTTAAGGCCGGTTACCATCAGCTTCAGTTCATTTTTAATTGCCTTAATAGCTGCCTTGAAGACTTGGACTTTGAAGTTACCAAATGAAAACTGTAAGCCTTTTACGGCTTTTGATGCCTTGCTCATTTCGGTAACTACGTTCTTCACTGATGCCGTGACTTCAATTTTTAATCTATCGACAACCCCGGTTGCCATCTACTCACCACCCACCTTTATTCTCGACTCTACGGAAGTAAGTTTTGAAAAGATTTCCTTTACGGCTGCCACACGTTCCTCTTCGGTCATGTTTGCATAACGGTCCTCGTTTTCTTTTGCCGTATCTACGCTATATGGAGTATCGGGATATTTCGCATCCTTCTTCTTTCCAAACGAATTTGCAATCGTGACAGAGAATGCTTCATGGTTGTATCTTCCGGCTAACCAACAGAAGAAATCCATGTCTTGCACACGTTTCTTTTCCTTCTTCTCACTTGCCAAAACGTAGGGCCTTAATCTATTGGGATTTAATGTCCAAAACAATTCCTCAGATACTCCAATGAGTAAAGCATCTGGCAACCACTCATTCCGATAATACTCACGGTATGACCTGTAGTCGCTTCTTGTTTTTCTTTCTTCTTGCCCTTGCGACCCCTCTTCTACGCTCCCTGGCTGAGAGTGCGAAAAAAATCAGATTCATCAATCTCCGCAGACATTGCATCGGACAGTGTGTCCATGTCTCCACCACCCTGAATATGCCTGGAAATCTCTGCTCCAGCTTCTTCAACGGACATCTTTCCGCAGATAGCAAAGTAAGCACGGAGCATACTGATTGGCTTGTCTCCAGCCTTCTCAATCGGAACACCTAAGTCTTCCAGGTCGCAAATTACATTGAAATCAAAAGGAACTGTTTTATATTCTTTTCCATTAATCGTAAAACTATGCATATATTCTCCTTCCCTTTAAACCCTTAAATACAAGGGAAGGGGTGGTCCGGAGACCACCCCTTATAAGTTAAATAAATACTAGGTTGTAGGTGCTACCTTTGTGTCTAAACCATGATAGTAGTTAAGAACCAGGCTGATTTCCATAGTCATTAACTCATTCTGTCCAATCTCAGACAGAGGAAGTTTAGCCGGAACAGAAGCTACTACAAACCATCCTTCTGTAATGCTCGGATGAATAACCTCAAACCACTTAGTAGTTCCCTGAAGGGTCTTCCAAGCACTGATGGTCTCGCTTGTCACGTTAACCGTTACGGACCAGGTTCCACCTGTATCGGATCTACCCGGCACATACTGTGTAACTGTGTCAGTTAATGCGGAAGAGTCGATGGACTCCTGGTCGAGGTTGATCTCGCCAATCGCATTAATTCTGCCAAGTTCGGTAACGGAACTCGGAAGGGTATCATTATCTGTATAAGCACCATATGCAAGAATAACACCCAGTGTTGATAATCCGCTGATTGCCATATCTGTTCATTCCTTTCTGTTATTGTGGAACTATCTCGGAATCACTTGCTCCAATCATTCTCTGGAACCGACATATGCCCGTGTATACATTGTTCTCAGCCGTGTAGATTGGAAATCCCTCGATATAAAATCTTTTTGCTTTCATGAGAGATATAACTTCTCTCATAACTTTCTTTGAATCTGCCAGTGAAGAGTTACTTAAAACATCTACCTGTATCGACTTCAGGATTGCGTGGATCTCTGTGTTTTTCAGGTCCTCACCCTGTTCTAAGGATTCCAGTGAGTGAATATACACCGTTGGAAACCTCGCAACTGCATCCGTCATTGGCGAAACAGTAACGTAGAGTTTTGGGAAGTCCGTCAGCAAGGCAGACCGTAATTTTGCATTTAAATATGTGTAGAGATAAGAATCAATCTCATCCCACCAGAATTCACTTGCCATTAAAAATGTCTCCTTGCTACTCGCTGGACATTTGCCCTCATTGCCAGGGAAGCCTTATGCATTGGTCTCTGCGGAACAAAACCACTCGACTCATGCTCTTCGCCATTCATATCAAGCCATGTCCAGGACGGTTGATTGCCGTGGCCATAAATAGAGAATGTACCTTGATGGCCCTCTACCGCAAAGTTACCGGAACCATACTCGGTCATCATCAATGGAGAGATCCTGACTCTTCTTATGAGTTTCGGATTCGTTTTGCTGATTCTCCATGTAACCGGGATAGTCCCTTTCTCACTCAGGACTATTGTCCCTCTCATTCTGACTCCGCTCTTTAAAATCGTTACCCACGACTTGATGCGTAGATGCGAACCGAATACTCCACGGTTCCTGTCAATTGTTTTTTCTCCAATATCCAATAATTCATGCATGAATCCATTCATTTTGACCTGAAGTTCGTCCTGATACCGTTCCAGCCTTTCAGCACACGGGAATAAGGAATTCTTATTCAGATTGACACGAATCGGTTGTGACATTATCTATCAAGTCCTTTCAATGCGTAGCGAACAAATCGTTTGCTTGGAAGTACTCTTGATACGGAGAAGTTCGCAGATGCCGTATCTACCAGTTTCCCGGTAGGAATCAGGTCATTGGCAGGATACAGTGAGTTTGCCGGGAGTAATTCGTTAACATCCGTGAATGTCGGTTCATTCTGGAACCAGATGAGTGATGTTTCGTCAATCGGTAACTCATGCAGATTCATTAATAAAATCGCATCGGCATCTCCAAGGGTGATTCCATAGACATGGGCATATCTCCAACCTAACTCAAAGGATATGTTTCCAATGAATTCGACCGGGGGGTAGTATAATGTGTCATATTCGCCCGTCTGTCTCGGATACCGTTCTCCATCTATCTCATCGTAGATGATGTTGCCATCGGAATCCCTTTCATATCTTGGGACTACATCACCCTGGAGTGCGTACCATAACTTTTGTTTGTTTGCTAATGATGTTGCCATATCTCACCTCACTTTACAGTTGTGCGATAGGCAGTACCTTGAGCATTGTCGCAGGTCGGATATAAGTTCTCGATGTACCATTCTCGGTATGTTGTGCTTCGAACTCGACTCCAATCTGCCTGTAATCGTACAAGGCCACATCACGAATCACGGAGTAGAAAGTCTCAAGATCAGCCAACTTCATATCGTCACTGTAGCTTGCTGGATATCTCCGTGCAGTAATGACCTTGCGTATAGCCTGTTCAATTTTTATCTGGAGTATGTCCTGGGAAAAACCGACATCATCCTTTAACTCTGCCGTTAAGTCTTCCAACAACGTGGCAAGAAGTTCGCTGGTAACCATAACTATTTACTCGCTTTCTTTCGTCTTTTAACAGGTTTCTCCGGCTCCGCTTTGGGAGCCGGGTCTGCCTTTTCTTCGCATAATTTCCAACCAGTGTTAAGGAAAGCGGAAAGCTGATTTCCGTCCCTTAATTCCATGATTGTTCCTTCCCGTTCAACCTTAAACATAGGCATTACCTCTTCCCATCAGGGATTAGGCAGATGTCTTACGAACACCGATTGCTACGGCCTTCTTGTTAAGTGCGAATGCATCATAGTAGAAACGTGCCTCTACAAGTGAGCCGGACACTCCGGGAGCGTCTTCATGAATCTTTAACTCATAAATCTTCATCGGTGAAGGCATAACCACAGGGTTAGTGATGATGAAGTCTACGTTAGCCGGGAAGTAAGATGTCGGAACCTTGATTACCGGAACGCCATCAATCTCGCCAACCTGACCATTCAGGGAAATTCTGGTAGCTAAGTCTCCAGACTTGGTGAAGGCCATGTTCAGTTTGATAGCATTGTGGAATGCCGGAGTACACAGACATACTCTTCCACCTACGGGAGCCTTGTCATTATCAAGAATCTCCTGTACTGCTAAGAACTGAGCGTAGGATGTCTCAGAAGTGATAGCAGCACCTGTAACGGTATGGTTAACTCCGCTCGGAGCAGTAGTAGTAGTAGGAGCTGCTGCAACTAACTTAGCAATACGATAAGCATCAACTGCCGGGATGAGTACGTTGTCGATGTTTTCTGCCAGCGTAGCGGCTGCTTCCATCGTACCCATAGTATCTAACTGAGTCCTACGGTCGATGATGTAGGTAAAGGACTTGTCCTGAGTCAGAGTCATGGTCTGAACTGCATTACCCAGGTCCGTAGGAGTACCATATCTGGAAGTTCCAGTTAAGGAATAGTCGTTAAGTGTAGCAAGGTCACGGGAGTATACATTAACCGCATTAACTCCAACCCAATCATAATTTCTGTTGATGATGCCCTCTGTAAGGGAACCAAGGATAAATCTCTCGTCTACTTTAGGAGAGTATTTCTGAGCATAATTAATAGGCATGATTCATTCTTCCTTTCTGTTTATTTCTTTGCAAAACGCATCGGAACCGAATTGAATCCTTTCAGGAACGGGTCATCGTCCGCATCGTCAATTCCCATGCTTGGTGAAGGTCTGCTGGCTAACCACTGGGCTTCCAGTTCCTTCTGTTTCCTGGCATCAACCTCTGCCATGATTTTTTGCTTGGCATCGAAGTCATTGTCCGCTTCGGCAATAGCCATCCGGGATGCTTCGTCTGCCGTGTAGTTGAGACCAAGGTAGGTCTTTTCCAGTTTGTTAATCTGGTTCTCACGCATAAGAGCCTTTAACTGTTCGTCCCTTCTCGCTTCCTCTTCTGCCTTCTCCATCGTGGCTACCTCTGTCTGGGACAGTGTCTCTTTCCACTTCTTCTTGTAGTCGGCTGCTTCGGATGATGACTTATCCACTGCTCTCTTTAGCTTTGCGATTTCGTTCATCAGTTCCTGAACACTCGGAGTTTCCGGGACATCTTCCTTCTTTGGCTCCGTCTTCGGAGTCGGGTCTGCTTTCGGAGAATCCATGATTACATCTTTGTTTTCAATCTCTGCCATCGGTTAACACCTTTCCCTTTCTGCGTTTTATCGTCTTCTCTGACATTCTTCGAATTGCGTGTTTAAAGACATTCTCTTGTCTGATGCGAAACTTGTATGGCCCCTTCTCTGGGGCATATAAAAAAGAGCCATGCGTGTGACCGCATAACTCCCTAGGGCAAAAATTCTATCCAACATCGACAATTTACAATCTCCTCTGGATGCGAGGATCCCGTAGAATGCTCGGAGAAGATATCCTTCGGGTAGAGCAACTCAGCAGCTCCAACCTGGAAATAATCATCGATGGGAATAATCTCATAATTTTTCTTTTTGTGGGTGGCACGTTCACGGGAATCATCCATGCCCATCCACCGTTTGCGAGTGAATCCTCGCTCTTTGGCTTCCTGAAAATCATCATGATTGGAAACCGTGTTTGCTTCGTTTTCGGCATTCCATATTGCCCGGTCCTCGGAAAAGAACCAGGGGGTTCCAAGGTTTGCCATGGTCGAGCGAGTCAGTTCCTTTGCGTATCTGGATCGGTAATCCTCGTTGCCGATATTGTTCTCCCGTAACTCATCACGGAGTCTTTCCTCGGCATATTCGTACATGACCACGCCAGTTCCAACTGAAAGAAGGATGAGGAGCAGATAATGTCTCACTGCTTCCTCGATGGTCTTTGCCATCTCTTCTCGCTCTTCAGCCTGATCCCGTGTTATCGGCATATCTCCAAAGTAAGTGGAGTACGGCTCCGACCGTCTTTCAGATTCTGGAGTCTCTTCCAGGGAAATCAGATTCAGCCTGTCAAATAACTGGATATCTGCCATCAGGCATCATCTCCCTTCCCGTTGGTGATGTGTGGACCACCAATAAAAGGCGAGTTATTATCCTGGTCGGACAGGTCCTGGTCGATACGGTCCTCGTTGATATCCACGGTCCGCTTCGGCTCAAAGATGGATCTCTGATACAGGTCGAAGGTTTCCTTGGAATCTGCGTAAACCTGATTGTTATCATCGAATGCATTGATGAGATTGAGAACGTGGAGCGGATGAACACCGTGTGCAAGATATGTCGCAAAAGCATTAGCCTTTCCAACCATCTCATAGGACTTCTGTCTCTTCACGGACGGCATCATATCACTGTATCTCAGCTTCAGCATCGGGTTGTCAGGCTTGATCTTCGGATTCTTGGCAATCGCACGAAGGACTACCTTGACCTCTTCCATCTTGCAAGATTCCATGATGTTCTGTTGCTTGGAAGCAGCAGTTTCGGCTGCCGACCATCCAGTGGCAGCGTCCATTGCGACCCCAGTGGAACCACCGGTATTGTCGTTTCTTTGTGGTACGTTGCACTTCTGAAGGATGAGTGTTCTCTTGGTAACAATGTTTTCCAGAATGCCATTGTAATCATAATCCAGTACCAGTGGTTTAACGAAAGGGGTCCGTCCATCCGGGGAAGTAAAGGTCTGTAACCAATCACCGGATTCAGGTTGAAGCTGTTTCTTGGTCACGTTGCCATCTTTATCTACGCTTTCCTCAACCGGGAAGTCCACATCGTTTGTATGCCAGAAGCAATCTGTGTTCTGGTCAACGGAGTTTGCCAAATCAGATGTCAGCAGATTCAGGGAATCCATCTCAGAGATACATCTCTCAAAACATCCCTGACGATCCCAGGAACGTGTCCATTCAATGATTGGAACCATTCCAAGCGGATTGATCTCTCCGCTACGCTCTCCGGCATACCATCTTTCCGTTGTGTTGCCATTCTCAATCTTCTGGAGATTGACGATTTCGTATCTGCGGTCCTTTGTGAAACAGGTGTAATGCAGATTTCCGTAGTAATCAGCACGGAACGTAACACCCATCATCACTCGCCTGTCGATGTATCTGGAAGAGCGGACCACAAATGTCCACCGTGGGTCCAGTGCTTCGATGCGGAAGTAGGAATCTCCCTCTTCGTAGTCCGTGTTGATGTCGATATAGGTGTATCCGACTCCGCAGATTTCCACGAACCTTCCAAGTTTCTGAGTCTTGGTATTGATTCCCTCTGCGTAGTATCCTTCGTTGAGGAGCGAGATGCCGTCAATCTCTTCCCGGTCAGCACCGGAGTCTTGTTCACCACGCTGAATCAGGGTGATGGGGTATCCCCACTTGAATCCCAAGTTAAATTCGACCACTTCATTTGCGATATTGTCGATCACGGTATGGTCGATATCGGGACGATACTTTTTCTGACCGTTTCTCCGCAAAGGCTGAATCCCGGCATCATAGTCCAGTAAGAACTGTGTCTCCGCAGCGTTCTCTGTGAAGTACGGCATAACCTCTTGAAGTACACGAATGACATTTTCGGATGTGATTTCGGGTTCATCCGTGTAGAGTTCCCGTCTCCCTCTGTAGTTGTATACAAAATCTTGAATGCTTGCCATTCGTAGTTACCTCGTTTCTCGTTTGAACAAAATAAAAGATGCCAGGTCCTCGCATTGGACCCAGCACCAGTTTAGGAAGTTTGTTATATGGAATTCGTCACTTTAATTTATACCACAGAAAAAAGTAACATTTGTAACAAGTTTATTTTTCGGACATGAATCGATAGTATGACATCTTCACCGACTCCTCGCTAGTACTGTATCCCAGCTTTGCAGTAATCCTCTTCCAAGGCATTCTCTCAACCACTCTCATGCGGATTATCCTTCGCATATAGCTATCGTCCAGTTCCTTGATGAATTTCTCGACTTCTGTCAGTTTATCCAAAACATCTAACTCCGCAGTTTCCAAAGTAGCACGAAGCAGATAGAGTTTCGTCTTCTTGCGGTTATACTCAGGGTATGGGAATCCCTCGATGCGATAGTTCTGAATACCGCCTTCGCCACCACGGACCTTGTCCACCACAAGACCTTCATTTTCCAGCTTCTGGATTTGCTCCTCTGTGGTCTTAATCCGCTCTCTGATCTCTTCAACCTCTTTCAGCAAGTCGTTATACTGCATCAATACTTCTTTGGTCATCAGATTGGACTCCTCATAATCATGGTCTGTCTCCGACCGATTCCCCTGGTTACAAATAACGCAAAGTTTGCAAGGCCATCAGGCACATCATCATGCTTGTTCTTTCCAGCAACAGAATAGCTTAACAAGAATTTCATCATCCGTCCGTAATCATCCTTGGGACTAAAGTTTCCCTTCTCCCGGAACAGGCAGTGCTTTTTAATCCAATCGGAGTTGACGATGATCCTCGTTTCCTTGTTGGTCTCCGTGGGTTTCGTGGTGATATTGCACCGTCCATTCACCGCTTCCAATCGTTTGTTCACCTCAAAGGCTATCCGGTCTCCCCCGGCATTCGACTCAAACTCACACTGTTGGACATTGTGTTCCAGAATAATCTCAGCTATCCGTCCGTACTGGACTCCGAAGTCTGATGAATCATCGCAGATGCAATCGGCTAGGTAGTAGTCATCACCGTACTGGTAGAACACCGGAAGGAACATATAGTCGATTCCAGTTGATTTCGAATCGCAAATTCCAAGAATAGCATCAGGTTCTTCACCCGGCATTGCCAGATATCTGCGTAACTCGTCTTCGTGGTAGAGCAGACCTTCACGCTCAATAGGTTCCTGTTTGTACAGGCACTGGTAGGAGATGTCATCCATTGCCATTTCCTGTTCGTGGAAGAATTCTGCCGTGAATCCGTTATAGTCATACAGGAAGTTGGACTCCTCGGTCTTAGGGTCGATATCGGGGACCTCGATAAAGGCAACTCGCTTATCACCTTCATACATGATCTTCAGCCGTCCAATACAATCAGCTACCGACCACCGGGTTGCTATGTGGATTTCCTTGCATCCATCGATTTTCCTCTGTCTCGCATCGACAGAATAGATATTCCAGAGTTTCTCAAGCGTATTCTTGTTCAGTGCTTCTTCGATACCTGCCACAAGGTCATCAACCATCAGGTACTTACTGCATCGAACTACACCAGCATTGTTACTGGATCTCGATGTACACTGCAAGGACGGGAATGGTTTGTACTTTCCAACATTGAACTGTTGCATTTTGGCGTTCTGCTTATTGGGTCGGAGTGAAGGGAACACTTCTTGCCAAGCATACTCTTCTTTGTCCGTCACGATATCCAGTACTCCATCGTAGTACATCCTCGCAATGTCGGAACTGTGAGAGAAAAACAGATTGAAATCCTTGGGCCACCAGCCGATGACGGCAGACAGGAAAAACTTGGACAGGGTTGTCTTCCCGGTTCCAGGTGGCATTGAGATTGCCAGAAGGTCCAACTCATCATCAAGCATCCTCTGAAGGGCATCGATGAGTCCGTGTTTCATCAGGAGTTTCCGTTTTGGCTGATAGAATTTCTCGCTGGGATCTCTCTTGCGTTCCAGAAACAATAGATAGCTATCGAGCTGCCTGTGTTGTGCTTCGAAAAGTCTTACTTGCCAGTAGAGATATAACGCTTCCTCGGATTCTGCTTGGGATGACTCCGGGGATATTGCTATCTTCATGGCCTTCTTGATGAGATATTGGGATATCCGCAGTATCGGTTTACGGTCTCCGTAATCCGCTTCAATTACGGCACTTCCAAAATCAATAAATGCCCGGATCATCTCTGGGTCCAGGCCAACATCCTCGGAAAACTTTCTCCGAAAACCCTGTATTAACTTGATGTCATCGTTGGATAACATTCAGCCATCTCCAATCTAATCAGCCATCATGGAACCAAACATCGTGTGGCCTGTTGCCGTTCATCAGGGTCTTGTGGAAACGCTTCAGCGTGGTCGGATGCGATAATCCCAGTTCATCCGCAGCATCCTGCACAGACATCCTTCCCTTTGACCACTCTACGAAACAATCCATGAATGTCTTGCGGTCCACTCGCTTGGCACGGAACCCCTTCCAGTGATTTCTGGGTCTGGCAGACTTGCACCTCTGTCCTTGCCAGTTCGCATAAACCATGAATCCGTACTCTTCATACTCTCGGATTGCCTTGTTCAGCATCTTGACCGTCTGTGTGCCATGCTCTGCCGGGTCAAAGACCTCTTTCTTGAACTCAAGGTAGCCGGGTTTTTCAATCGCATAGATCCCGTTTGGAAAATTCTTGGACATCAGTGCCAGTAATTCCTCTGCTTCCTTGTGGGTTGCCTGATACGATGTGTCGTTAACAACTAAAATCATTGAATCACCTACTTCCAGTGATAAAACAGACAGAATGGGAGTCGAACCCAAAAGCCGATGAGGTAGCCGTCCGACCTGTCTGCAAAGGAGACTAAGACTACATGAAAAAGTAAGAAGCATTAATCGGTCAACTCTGAAGGGTAGTTGCCGAAACCACTTCCAGGATTTGAACCCGGACCTGTTCCAAGCGAAACTGTGCTGCTTACACCAAAGTGATCGCCCCGGAAAAAAATGGCGAAAAACCGGGGACACTGAAAAGATTAGAGGTACACAAAATGGTTGTCTATCGTGGGATAAACAGACAACTCCTTCCCTTGTCAACTAAACCATATACAGATAATGCTTAGTATGATCCCAATCAACATCAGGATTCCACCTACTCGGGCCGTCTTGTTTTTGTCTAAGGCAACTCCAAGCGAAAATATCCCCAGGACCATATCTAAACAGGTCGTTATCATCTTTACAGGTAACATATATGTCTCCTTTCGGTATCTAGATATAACATATCTTTCCAAAAGTGGTTAAGTAAGTGATATATATCCAGTAGTTATAGGTGTAGTATATATATCTATAACGCATACTTATATCTGTATTACATAAGTATCTAGTGTATTATTGTTGTAGTATATATATAAATAATAAAGGGCCTTTTTGTTTTTGTTATATGCATTAGTATGTATTTGTTATTCTTTGTTTTATATATATAAATATATAAGGCAGGTCTTTTTTGTTTTGGCGGTTGTAAAGGGGACTAATATGGGCAAACACGTGTTCGGGGTACACCCCCATGCCCTAATTGTTCGAAAAATAGACACAATTTAGCTGATTTTCCAATGAAAACAAACCATTTTCAATCAATTCTAAACTTTCCCACAAAAGGAAAAGCATACCGGGATTTTATGACAAATCATTTAATTGTCTGACAATAATTTCAACTATTCGCAAAATCATTGTTTAGCGTATAGTTAACCATAACTAACTATGCATGATGCACTATAAAACCAACGTTCATTTGTGCAATGTGTCAAGGCCGTATAGATCAACCAAAACGAAAGCACAAACGAAAGTTTAATTATCATTGCTATCTGTTAATAGTTCGTTGGAATCTAGTTGTATTCCTAGTTGTTCCGCTATATCTGTTTTGTTTAGCTGCCTACGTTCTACAACGTCACGATTAGAACCGGGTAAATTATAATCATAGTCATGATTAAGGATAACAGTTGCACCGAATTGCGTTTTGCCACCTTGCAATAAAAGACTCTTAAGACTTTCGTGCCTGTATTCGTTGGTCGTTTTAATTATGTCGCGTCCTTTGTGGCTTAATTTATTCCCATAAACATCTATTAATTGTTCCCTATCTAATCCAGTCATAATACTAAATGCAAATAATGATATTTCTTTATTGTACAGAAGACAAATATAATAATACTGATATAATAATGTCTCTATAGTATCTATATCATGTATATCTATAATAGACTTACTATCATGTTTGTATTTCTTATCATGTTTAAATAAAGAATTATATATAAACATCATACAAGCTAACCAACGGGATTGACTCTCGTTTTTTATATCGTCATCTGTTTTACCCTCAAAAAACATATGAATATACATATCAATATCATTTTTATATATGTCTGTTTTTTCGTTTATATCCGTCATATATATATCACTTCCTTTTGGGAGAAAATCCGCTTGCTATAGATCAATTTAAGGTATATCAATTATTTTCAAAAGTAGTCAAATAGGACAAAAAAAGAGAGGCAGACAAGCTGCCTCATAAATGTCAATACCTTTTTGAAGATTTTTTGAAGAAATTTTAGAATCGAAATCTCTCATGTGACTCGATGATTTTCTGCTTCGCTGCATCTGTCAAAGTTACCAGGAATCTGGAGTTTTCGCCTCTGGTGTCCTGGCGAAACACATCGGCCAAATTCCATCCACTCTTCTTTCTCTCGACAATGAAGTGCGTGGATGATGCCTTGTATTGGTATGCTCTAGGGAAGTCTTGAGCATGGATATCGATATGGGCCACAACTCCTTCCATATCTTTCTTTGGAATGTCCAATTTTTCTTCCAATATCCCAACATACTTCTCGATGTCATTATAACAAATCTCTCGCTCTCTGCTTCTCTTCTGTACTTCGTCAATAATGCTCTGGATCCTGTCTCTATTGCTTTCTCTGATAATCATGTTCATTTCCTCCTCTTGAATGCAAATCTTCCTTCTCGTTTACTGAATGGTTTCCACCCTTCTGTGATTACTGGTTTCTCGTCTTCCTTGCACTGATATTCGATAATGGAATCCAGCACAAAATTCAATGCTGCGATGTATCCGAGTTGATAATCTGTAAATTCCTGGAATTGGCTTTTTTCTATGTATTGTAACTGTTGTTCTATTTTTTCTGTAATGTAGGGAATATCAATACTAGTCTTCATATCCGATGGCCTCCTTGATTTTTCCCATAACTTCCATAACTTCATCTCCCAGAGAAGACTCTCCTTCTCGGTCCAGAATATTGATTATCTCGGAGAATGTGCAGAAAGTACTCTCCCAATCCATTTCATATTTTGCATAATTATTCATCATTACATTACCTCCTTCAATTTTTGTAATGTTTGGTTACTGTCTGAACAATTAAGGATAACGTATCCACATTTTTCAAAGCGTTTGATATAGCATCTCACCATCTTTTTGTTCTCCTCTAAGAAAAACTTATCAGTACTGTTAATCATGTCGGAAAGGATTTCCACATATTCCTCCAGTGAGTTATATGCAAACTTAATCCTTCTCAAATTATAAATATCAATCTCCCACCAACGGACAGAGTATCTGGCTTTACATATAAAAGCTTCACAATAAAGCTTCTCAAATTCTAAGCGTTTAATCACTGTTGCGATATCGAGAGTTTCGGCCTCGCACTCCTCGTTCAATTCATGAATCTTTGCCAGAATCTTCTCGCAACTATCAATCAGTTTCTCAAGATAGAAATCTGCTAAACCATTAAACTCAAATTCTAATTTGCTCTCTTCTGTTTCATCCCAATCGTATTTCGTAAACTCCACATTTTCCGCACCCATTGCATTAATATGCAAATATGTGACTCCATCCTCCCGAAGTGTTGTAATTGGAATGCCCTTGTAATCATATCCTTTAATCTTGCTGCCGTTGTTTGTGTAATCAAGGTCCTCTCTCCTGTTGAATCCAATACCTTTCTTAACAATGTTCATATTCAGATTTTTAATGATTTTCATGTTTTTCCTCCTTATCTCACCCTGTTTAATGCTACGATGTATAACTCCTCATACTCTTTATTTGTGATGCTGGAATCTAGTGCGATTTCATCGAATAAGGTTTCCATTTCATAAACTGTGTCGGTGCTTTCAATCCTCTCTAACCATCTATCCATTCCGTATCTCCTTTTCCTCTGTGCTTTTGTTTACCTTTATCTTGATTTAATTATAACACTATATTTGGTGCTGTTCAATGCGATATATTGTGTTCGACATGGTTTATATTGCACTCTTTATTGTGTTTTGAAGCAATTTTTTGCTCCGGATTCCCTCGTCTGGATTTGAACCAGATTTACCATCCATCATGGCGAGGGAGATATGTCATCTGTAATATCCTGGAATCTGGGAAAGGTAAACTCTCCTCTTCCTCCCATTTGGAAGGATGCATTGGAAGAAATATCCGCATGGAGTATTCCCCATATGGTCATCCCAAGTTCTTTCGTCTCTAAAGCCAAGCTTGGCCTTTCGCTCCGTAAATCCATCTGAGCAATAATAAGCATACTCACTGTCACTTCCATAAACATCGATATTATAATTCTCAACTCTAATCATGGTCTCCTCCTTAATCCACATGGTCATGGATGATCTCCAGGACTCTGATTGTCTTCTTTTCTAATTCTTCCCTTGTATGCTGATTTCTAGTCTGAAAATCTAAAATGCTTTCGATCAAAAATTCTTTGTACTCTTTCCAATCCATTGCTCTCCTATGCCTCCTCTACAATCTTTCTGATTCTTACCAGCTTGTTTGTTAACTCTACATTCTCCTCCAGTACTTTCATATATTCCTCAAACAGTTTTCTTCTTGCCTCTCTCTCAGCTAATAATGCTTTCTTTACATCTTCGAATCTCTGCTCGAAATCCGCTTCTCTTTCGTTCATTTCCTTAATCTGCTCTAATGTCATCTTTGATCCTCCTTTTTCAATCTAATATTTCCAGTTTGAAAGTTAATTCGTCAATTTTTTCAAATACAGTGCCAAAGTATCTATCTTGCATCTTATGAGCATATTTTTTTAGCAAATCCAAATCGTCAAAAATCATCACGTCAAACCAGCCTTTGCAAGCTTTCCTTGTTTCAATTAGTCTGTATAATGTTCTCATATTCTTTTTCCTCCTTGATTGCGTTTCGAGTAGTTTCTTGCCTCCGCTTTCCTCTTCATTCTTCCGATTACTTCATCGGTGCTGCCTCCCTTGAGTAGGATTCTTCCGATGATATATGCTTTTTCATTGATTAGCCAGTTAAGGAAATATGAGTTGCTTCTGCTCCAATACCAATCAAGCGGATACATCTTCCTTTTGGCCTCATCGACTCCCAATTTCTCCATGAGATATTTCTCAACCTGGAAATACTTCTCTTCGATTGCTGCCTTACTAAGTCTCTTCATAATGTCTCCTCCTTTTGTGTTTGCTTTGTTTCTCTGTTCTTGACTATAGTATAACACAAAATATTGTGCAGTGATAACACTTTATTGTCCTAGGAAGATACTTTTTAGCACAATTTATAGTGTTTTTAATGGTGTTTTATTGCACTATCTATAGTGCTGAACGAGTTTCTTCTATAATAAGTGTTCCAAAATTGGATTTTTGTGATGAGAATCTTCCAATCCGATGTTAATTGACTTGGATCCCCAGAACGCCCACAATACTCTTCAAACAAGAATCCATCCCACATACACATACATACATATATGCGTACATATGCACCCAGGGGGAGGGGGTTCAAAATGCGGTGCAGATTTTTGGGGCCGGGGGTCGAATTTTTGGTGCAGATTTTTTTCCGGTTTGCATCGATCCCCAGATCCAGGACTCCCAGCAAAATATCGATATTCAACATGGAATCCACCACAAATACCATATAGAGACCTGGTGCAGAAATATAGGAATATGGTGCAGCTATATAGAGAAAAAATCTCCAAATAAAGAAGCAATACGGCAAAAACATGAATATAGCTTTGAAAAAGCCTCGATAAAACTCAAAGCAAATCTGATGCAGGTGCAACTCAAAATCATATTTATTACTGGAAGGCTTCCAGACTAAATCAGCAACTCAGCCGGACCAAATACTCATCTTTCACCGGCAGAAATCTCTGCAGACCACAGATATTTTTTCACTGGAAATCCTCTCTTCTATCCATTTAATTCTTGGAAAATCTCGGATCATCACTCAGCTTGCGGACGGCAGTAACACAGACAAAAACCGACTAGGTGCGACCCAGCCACGGCAGAAACGTGCGAAACTCAACCGAGAAACGCAGATTTGATTTCTTGGAATTATTCCCGGGAAATCCGTAGATAATTTTCGGGAAGTCCATTTTTATATAGGGGGTTGTTTTTGAACGAAAGAAAAAAAGGCCACACGGTATATGGGGTTATTTTAAAATTGCACATAAAAATGGCCACACCCATAGCACTAAAAAAAGTTCAATTATTTTTAAATTTAGTATTGACAAGCACTATTTATTGTGTTATTGTAGTCTCAACAAAGGAAACACAGACATCCCCACCGGGGACACGAAAGGAGACTAACCACGATGAAGAGATTTGCTATTATTGATGATTGCACAACAAAAAGAGCATCTGTATATGAGAATTTATTTGATTCAAAAGAGGACGCCATCCGACAAGCACAGGCAGAATGGGAAGCGTTAACAGAACATGACAAGGCTGACAGGGATGCATATTATGTGGCATCTTGTGACATTGACGAAGATGGTTGTATTGATTGGGAATCAGTTGATCCAATCATTGAGTTCTGCTAGGAAGGGGATAAAAATGATTGTATTTAAGATTGATGTGTTGGAAGAATTAAAAGCAGCCAGATATAACACGAACAGAATTAGGAACGAGAGAATATTTGGACAGGCAACTCTCACTGCAATGCGGAAGGGAATCTGCCAGGGAACCAAAACACTGAACACGGTTTGTGAAATCCTGGAGGCCCAGCCGGGACTCATCATTAAATGGGTTCCAGATAAAAAAGACGAATAGCCATAGGCCCTCTTGACCGGGGGCCTTCTTTTTTTGGTGCAATTCCTAGGGGTACGGGGGTTAAAAATCTGGTGCAGATATTTACATCTCTCCTACCAAGATGATATACTCTTCCATCATTGGAAAGGAGTCGATGCAGATGCAGAATTTATATACTTATGGATGCAAGAGTCATAATACGGATTTCGGTGCAGTTCCCGTTAAGGGAATCCTTATGTGGAGACCAAGTAAAGACGATAAATACTACAGGACACTGGTGTACTCCAGAAGGTTATCTCACGCAGAGATGGAGCAGTACCAGCTAGATTTCATTGGATGTGATGAATGGATAAAAACATATGTCGAAGGCACACTAGATTGCAATGGAAATCCGAAAGAAACAAATGAATAACGCACTCGCAAGGCCACAGGATGCTCTCTCAGCTTCACAGAAGGCCCTGGAAGGCCGTTAAATCTCTTTATGGTAATCTTCATAGGGTACGCACACAAAACGCCCAGAATCGAGCGTACGGAAGCCGGATGCATCTCCAATAAATAAAAAAAATAGCGACACCGCAGTGCAGCTCGCTTGAATACAGTAAAAATATGGAAATTTTAAGGCTAAGATACAAATGTAAAAGTGCTATATAGGGGGTTGTTTTGAATCCATAAAAATAAAGGGCCACAGGGGGTCTATTTTCACATCGGTAAAAATAAGGGCCACACACACCCCGATTTTCTGTCTTCAAGTGTATTCAAACTGAAAACGCAAAAAACCGCATGGTTAAGCCTTCTATGGCAATTCGGTGGTGTATTCAAGTCCCGCCACCTCGATTTTTAACCGTGCAACGGACCGCATAAATAAAGGCTCTAAGCCTATTTTGATGCACTGAGAAGCGTGTAATTTTGGGGCCTGTATTCAAAGTGTATTCAACTCTGGAATTGTTGACAATATTTCAGTTTTCTTTTCCAGAGTTTTGCGGTTCCGGTGGTAATATTTCTCTCCCACATATATAGATGCGTGACCTACTTGCTGCCTGATCATGTCGTTGTCAACATGGTTGTCAAACAGGATAGTAATGTAGGTCTTTCTTATCTTATGCGGAGACTTGGGGTAGATATCCAACCACTTACATACCCTTTCCAATCGTTTCCTGATCGCATTCGTTGTCATCCGCTTCCCATTTTTCATGAAGATATATTCTTCAAACGGGTTAGTTCTGCGGATTTCAGCTACCAGCCAGTTAAAACTTTCTGGAATTACCACCGTTCTCACTCCGGCATCCGTCTTTGGGAAATCCTTGACCTCATAGATTGATTTACCTGGAAGTCTTTTTCTGGTCTCGGTCCTTCTAACCTTGAATGAGTTTCCAGTAAAATCTGAATGCTTCAGTGTCACCAGTTCCCCTACTCTTATGCCAGATACGAACATCAGCAAGATCCCCAGGTTATTGATGTCAAGATTTTTTCTTAGATAGCCAACAATTTTCTGAGTCTCCTCTTCGTTATACACCTCTTCGTAATCTTCTTTAATGGTCTTCTTAAAATCATGCTCGGAGACATCCAGGTCATCGAACATCTCCGTTATGTTTATGTTTGTCAGTTTTCTTTTCTTGGCCCTCTTGAGGGTTCCCCGGATGATAGTCTTTAGGTTGGAAAATGCCTTTGCCGTCAGATTCTTATCATATAGTTCTTCCTCAAGAAGGTCTTGTAGTGATTCGCTGGTAAGGTTTTTTATTCCAGTATTGGAAATGCTCTGGCAATGTCTCAGAAAGGTCTGCCTATACCTCTCATGCGTAGCATCAGATATTTTGCCGAGATCCCTTCTTCTGTCATTCCATTCGGTGAACACTTCCTGAAAGCTGGGGTTTTCATCATTTCCTTCCCAAAATGCAATCACCAAGTCCTCTAGTTCCTTCTTACTCTTTTTCTTTTTAACAATCCGACCGGAAGGGGTCGGCAGATATGTAGTCCACCGACCATCGCTCCCTTTATAAATCTTGTATGGATGTTGTCTTAAAATTTTCTCTCTCATGATCTCCTCTGTGGGAGTGTGTGTGGCACTCTTCAGAATACCATGCTCAACAAGTAGATTCAATAATAATTTATCATCCATTTATTCTTTCGTTCTCTTCTCCTAAATAATCTAATACTGCTATAATCAGTTTCGGGAACAATTTGTTTCCCTTATACTTATTGGAAATTTCGCCAGCGGAAGCCAGTAATTCTTCCCAATACTCATCAGATTCTTCTGGAATGTAATGTTCCTGGGTCCACTTCCAAAACTCTCCAAAAAACTTAAACTCATCAGAATTTTTATCAAACCTCTTACTTGCCATTGTTCTCCATGTCTCCACCAATAAAAATCCTCTGTCCGCAATTATCACACCACTTCATATCCCACACCACCGACTCATCACATACAGGACAGAAAAGGTCATGATCATTTCTCACTGTAATTTTCTTTGGGGATTGTCTCTCAAGTGCTTCAACGGACATTTCTATAGCCTTCTCTATGTCTTGGAACTCCGACCCCGTACTCAAGAAAGCTGAATTTTTAAGGATATAAATTGCTTGGTCTATAGTCATTCCTGTTCACCTTCTTCTTCACTCCTTTTTAACTTTAATTTTTGCTTATGATTAAAAAAATTAACCTTATTCCTGTTCACTATCCTTCAACGGATACTTTTCTGCCATCTTTCCATCAAGACCAATTTTGCAATAGCAAGGATATTCACCTCTTACATATTTCCCATCGTTCTCGATGTTAATGTCACAATCTGCATATTCACCATAAATGCTCCGCTTACAATCCTTGCAATATGTATCTGGATCATATTTCATTCCTGTTCACCTCTCCGTTCTTATTTCTCCGAACTTAATAATACTTCGTATCATCCAATCATACCCACAAAAGCCTTTTGATTTACGTTCTAATTTTCTAGCTTCATTTGAAGGCATTTTAGTTACACCAACACAGGCAGTCCATCCATCATCCCAATGATAATAAAAATCTTTATTCCACACTTCTTTAGGGACATCACATTCTCGTTTAGTTCTAACAAAGCACTGTCCCTCTTGTGTCCACTTTCCGTTCCACGAGCCAACATTAGGCATGGACAACGAAAATACAATCATTCCTCTTCACCTGCCTGTTCCACTGATATAAATGCTCACTGTGCCACCTCTCTAATCGCAAACAACCGTCCACCGATTCTTAACTCAACCTCTCGGCCTTCCATTCCTGCCTGCAGGATCTTGTCCTTGTTTCTCTCAAATAAACCTTGAGGCTTTTTGGTTGAGGTTTCATTCAAACCGTCATACCGCCCCTGTTTATAGGCCAGCTCGACCAGCAGGTCTATGTTTCTTTTTGTCTCGTCCCTGTTTTTATAAGCTGCTTATCCATTTATCCCATCATTCCCCCATTCATAATCCATCACTGCTTTAATGGCCCTGCAAAGGACTTTCATGATTTTGTCGTCGTAATTGCCCTGGTCCTTTATAAACTCATGGTCATATAGGCGGGTGCTCCTTTGCCCAAGGTTGTAACAATGTTCCATAAATACGGTGTCCAAATAATCCGATGCGTTCGGGATTTCGCCGTATGTATTGACCCTATATTCAAGACAGTCCTTCATGGCATCCATGACCGCGTCATCGGCGTCTTTAGCCCTGTGGGCCCTTTCGGCCATCCTGTCGATAAAAAGTAATTTGTCGTGATACATAAAATCCGGCCTTGTTCCCCTGGTATATTCCGCAAAACATTTTTGTACCTGTTCCTCCAGATCTTCCGGAATGTTGTCGAGGTCGACTTCTAAACCTCTTGGCAGAATTATTTTCATTCCTCCTCCTTCTGGGCCATCTGATACGGGCACCGGTATTCAAACGGCTTCCAGGGCATGACCTCAACCTCAACCCTTTCCGGCTCGTAAGTGATGTGGACCTCATGGCCATCCTTGACCATTTCCATCAAGTTATCAAAAGATTCCTGTGTTAACTGAACCATTGTTTTCTCCTTTCTCTCTGCATTTCCAGATTCTATACCATCCGTCGCGCTTTTCCGGGTACAACTCATGTGTTTTGAAAAACTCGTCCATTCTGTCGATGCAGTAGCTTTCATCCATTTCGCAGTCGTGAAACTCATCATTCCAATTCTCACAATCAGGGCAGATAAATTCTCGGCAGACCTCGGCACAACCCTCATCGAAGTGACGACCTGTCTTTACAATGTCGGCATAAGCATTATTGCAATATACCGTTCCCGACTCCGCTATATAATGAACTCTTTGCTCGTCATACTCAGGAACTCTTGTTACTACTCCAATTGTATTTGCAATCTTTACCTCATCCCCAACATGAATCTCCTCTTTCCGCTTTTTCCACGCTTCATACTTGGCTTTGACTTCATGATAAGTCAATCCATAAACATACTCTTCTGTTTCACCTTCAAAGCAAGATATGAAGTCATCATAACTCATGTCAGCTATTCTTTCTGCAAGTCCCCACGTTTCATCCTCAATAGCTTTACGGTCAAGTTCGGTGTATGGAGTCAACTTATAAAGACCATACTTATCAAATACAAGGCTATTGAATCCTTTAGCTTTCCACAACTCATCAACTTCTTGATTAAATGAATTAGCAATCATTGGCTCGTCCTCTAGTTCAATAATATATTTCATTCTTGATCACCTCTCTCCTCTCTGCATAGGAGCAGAACTGATTGTCCCCCATATCCGAATGTAACAGTTTACACCACGGAACACCAATGCGTGGATGCAGAACATGGTTCTTGCAATCTCTACACCTAATTATCTCTGGCTCTGCGGATGGGATATCTCTTACCATCGTTTTGAGTTTCCACCGTTGCCAATCCTTTAACTCATAATCGCACCCTTCTAACTCATGTAATACATCCTGTCTGCGTATAAGG
>Ga0326511_10000824_pt1 | contig 26845 bp, 17 predicted proteins | sample 0_2496_0518_D_FD_203701 | JGI IMG/M metagenome (GOLD analysis project Ga0326511, IMG submission 203701) | Bovine rumen microbial communities from UC Davis, California, United States - 0_2496_0518 | ecosystem: Host-associated > Mammals > Digestive system > Stomach > Rumen | place: USA...
TGAAGCTAATCGCCTTTTCTCTATAGTTTACAGAAAAGTTGATGCCTTAGATACAATTGGCTATCCTGGTGGGACACTTTTTCTTGCTCGTTGCGAAGCTAATGGGTATGGCACTAAAAAAGACCTCCATAGTGCATTAATGGATTACCACAACTATATAGGTATGTTTGGGGGAAGTGAAAAAGTATATAAGGAAATTGAAGAGATAAAACGAGAATTGGGAGAGATTTAATAATAGTTTTGTTTGATCATTAGATTATTTGTTTATGGGAGTAAGATTAAATAAAGTTTTAACGGAACTGAATATAGGCCTTCAGATGGCTGTAGATTATCTGAAGCACGAGAACATTGGTGAAATAAAGGATGATGCCACTATTAACACCAAGATTACTGATGATCAGTATGAAGCTCTTGTCAGTCATTTTAGCGGTGACAGAGGTCTCAAAAAACAGTGGAATCGGAGATCCCCTAAGAAATTTAATCCAGGGGGAAAATATTCTGGTATGGAAAGGGAACCAATAGAACCTAGACCACAATACACCCCATTAGGAAAGATTGACATTGCCCGCATTGGCAAAAAAAAGACAGAAACAGAACCCAAGAATGAAGTCGTTTCTGAGACAATGCATCAAGAGTATTCAACACAAACGAAAGATAATTATTTTGCATTTATCAGTTATAGCAGAAAGGATTTAAAAGTAGCAACTGCAATCAAAAAGGAAATTGAGTCTATATGCAAATATGAATGTTGGATGGATCTAGAGGGCATTGAAAGTGGAGATCAATTTGAAGATGTTATTATTTCTGCTATTGACAACTCTAAAATAGTCATATTCTTGATGTCAAGCAACTCGATGGCTTCTGTATACTCTAAGAAAGAGGTGAGATATGCTGACTCTATTAAAAAGAAGATTGTTCCTGTGAGTATAGACAATAGCAAGCCTAGTGGATGGTTTCTTTTTAATTTTGGAGGTACGGATGTTATAGATTACAATAATGTAGAACAAAAGAAGAAATTATTCACTAACCTTGCCGAATGGTCTAAAAGTTTGAGGTCCAAAAAGAGCGAGAAGCTCCCTCTCATCTTTACAAAGGGGAACGACAATTTGCCTGTTATACACCTATTTCTACTAATTGACACATCTGGAAGTATGTATGGGGAGAGGATTGAAGCAACAAACATAGCTTTTTCCAACGTTCTATCATCATTTGAAATTCTGAACCCTGATATTGAGATTAGAATTGCTGTTTTGGAGTTTAATTCGAGTGTTAGGTGGATGCATGAAACACCTCAACCACTTGATAGTTTTGTATGGATGCCATTAGAGCCAGGTGGCTTAACGCAAATGGGGGAAGCTTTGAGCACGTTGAATAATAAGATGCAAAACACCGGCTATTTTAACTCCAATTTATGCAAGGGTTCTATCATTCCATCGTTAATAATTCTTCTTACTGACGGTGAGCCAACAGACGATTATTCAAAAGGACTTAAAGAAATATCAGACAATCCCTATTTTAAAAAGGCCACCAAATTTGCTATAGGAATCGGAGATGATTTTTCAATAAAGCCCTTAGTTGATTTCACGGGCAATCATAAAACCGTTTTCCAAATAAAAGATGAAAATGCATCATCGGATCTTACTTCTCTTCTCACGCGGCTTATCACAATGGGGCTATATGCAGGTTCAGTTTCTTCACTAAATAATGATTAACAGAAACAGTTATGGACAGTCATGATATTTTTATAAGTTATTCTAGGAAAGATAGTGAAAAGGTCTTATCTGTAGTGGAAAAACTTCAGGAAAGAGGTTTTTCTATATGGATAGACAAAGACGGTATTGAGAGTGGTGATGCTTTCAAATCTGTGATTGTTCGTGCCATCAAGAATTCTGATGTATTTTTGTTTTTCTCTTCAAAAGGTTCTAATGACTCACCTTGGACTGTCAAGGAGGTTAATACGGCAGTACATCTGAAAAAGTCTATTATTCCCGTTAGACTTGATGGCACTGATTATGCTGATTCAATACTCTTTGATCTCGGCAGCTTAGACTTTGTTGATCTGAGCATCAACGAAAAAAGAGAATCTTCATTGAATAAGTTAATAAACACGTTGCTTAGCAAGATACCGACTGTGAAAGTTAAGCAGTCAATTCAAAAGCTTAACATAACATCACTCACTAATAAAGATGGATTCGAGGTCGGTTATGATTTGGCAGTATTCACTATTCATAAGTTAAGAGGACAGACATCCGATGAAGATGAGAATTTGATTGCTCAAAGACTGGCAGAACTTGATGTTGATCCTAAAACACTTTTTGGAAAACTAGATGCTGGAACTATGATTCCGAATTTAAGTAACTGTGCATTAAGATTAGGAGAAATACATGGTAAGGATATTGAGAATAGCGTATGCTTAGGTTCCCTCTTTGTACTGTCAGTTATTGCAAAGCGAAGTAACATTAGTGAAGAGTTCGGTCATTCATATGACGAAGGAATCGTTGTCGCATGTCAACGACTAAATATCCCAGATAGTTTCACTGAGAAGCTTATTAAGAGTACTGATGACGGGATGGAGGAAATCCTGGGAGAACTAAAAGGCATGCTTAATGTAGTAGGGAAAGATTATACGGCATTGCTAACTGCAGAAGAATGTTACAAAAAAGGTATTGACTATTTTGAAAGCAAGAAATTTGAAGAAGCGGTCTCTTGGTTCAGGGGCAGTGCAGAAAAAGGAAATGCGAGTGCCCAGTGTTATCTTGGCTATCTATACGAAAACGGAATCGGGGTAGAAAAGTCAAATATAGAGGCGGTTAAATGGTATACAAAAGCAGCAGAACAGGGTGATACACTTGCTCAGAACAATCTTGGTAGTATGTATCGTGAAGGCAAAGGTGTTCAAAAGGATGTTGACGAAGCTGCAAGATGGTTTAGAGTTGCTGCTGGTCAAGGACATGTTCTTGCACAATACAACCTCGCTATTATGTACCAAATTGGAGCAGGGGTAAAACAAGATGAAGCGGAGGCGGTCAGGTGGTACAGAGAAGCAGCCAACCAGGGACTTCCACAGGCGCAATACAGTTTGGGGAATATGTACAGAACTGGGAATGGCCTGAAAGAAAAAGATGAAAGGGAGGCTGTAGAATGGTTCAAGAAAGCAGCAGAGCAAGGAATGGCCGATGCACAACATAATCTTGGGTATATGTATTACAATGGTTGCGGCACGAAAAGAGACATCGACGAAGCTGTTAATTGGCTTAAGAAAGCGGCAGCCCAAGGACATAGCGGTGCCAAAAGTGCATTGAAAATGATTATGGATTCATTACAACAGTAACATTGACTATAAATAATAAACAATGAATATAGACAGTAAATATGATGTGTTTATCAGCTATAGTCGTAAAGACCTAGAGGTGGTAAAGGGCATAAAAGAGGAGATAGAGCGAGCAACAAATGCACACTGCTGGATGGACTTGCAAGGAATTGAGAGTGGTGCACCGCGTTTTATCCGCTCCATTATCGATGGCATCAATATGTGCGACATATTTCTTTTTATGCGCTCCAAACAATCACAAGTTTCCAAATATGCGCTCCGTGAGCTGCATTACGCTGAAGAAGGAGGCAAGAAGTTTGTGATAGTCCATATTGACAACAGTCCCATGTCGGAAGATTTTAAATTCCTCTATGACCTCGCTGATACTATCGAATGGGACAATCTACCACAACGCGAAAAATTATTGCATGATATCAGCAAATGGACAGGATCGAGTGCATTGGATGTAAAAGAGATGGAGATGGTGCCGGCATACAACCGAAACGTATTTCAGCATTCTCAATGTGATTCCGAGTTAGAGAACTGGAATAAAAACGGTGATGATTATTATTGGGGGCGTGATGGTAAGACTATGAATTATGCCGAGGCGGTAAAATGGTACCGAATGGCGGCTGAGCAAGGTCATGCCGAAGCTCAATTCAACTTGGGTTACTGTTACGATTTGGGCAAAGGCCTCGTTCAAGACGGAGCCAAAGGCTTGAAGTGGTATCGTAAGGCGGCAGAACAAGAATTTACCATAGCACAATATAAATTGGGAATACGTTATTCACTTGGATTCACAAAACGAAAAACGGAGTGCATAAAATGGCTTCACAAAGCGGCTGAGCACGGCCTTATAGTTGCTCAATACTTTTTGGCTTCCTGCTACCAGCATGGTGAAGGAGTCGTTCAGAATCATACAGAATCTGCAAAATGGTATCGTATAGCAGCAGAGCAGGGCTATGCAAAAGCTCAATACCAGTTGGGAGTTTGTTATTCCACAGGATTGGGCGTTACGGAAGATCGTACCGAGGCTGTCAAATGGTATAAAATGGCTGCAAGCCAGAAGGATGTTATGGCTCAAATTGTGTTTGGGAACTTTTTTATCACAGGATTTGATATTACTAAGGATGAGACTGAGGCTATTAAGTGGTACCACCAATATGCAGACTCTCAAGGAAATATAGCGGCTCAATACAGCTTGGGAAACAGTTATGAGTATGGTTACGGCGTTATGAAGAACTTGAATGAAGCCATTAGGTGGTATCGCTTGGCTGCAGAACAAGGACACCGTGATGCTAAGAAAGCATTGGACAGATTAAAAACAATGGGATATCAGTAATCGTAATTATTCTTTTTTTTAATTGTAGCTTGAATAAATATGAAGAATCGTTATATAGTAATAATACTCCTAACTCTCATTGCATTATCAGCAAAAGCACAAAACAAGGAGGTCCTAAATGTTTGGATGACTGACGGAACAAAGTCTTCTGTATTGCTCGACTATCACCCAACAGTGGTTTTCAATTTAAGTCAACTGATTATTAAATCCGATAATCAAACAATTGAAATCCCTTACGACCAAATATCCTATTTCACATACTCTGAAAATGAAGAATCATCAATATCTGATGTAGAAATTGGGGGTGAAAACAAAAATGAATTATGGTTATTCTCAGAACCATTAACCACGGAAAATTTTACTGTATACACGATAGACGGACAGAAGATATTCATGAATTTATATCAGAAAGGTGGGATGCAAATTTTAAATTTGGCATCGTTGGCAAGTGGTATTTACATAATAAAGGTCAATAACAAGTTCTATAAAATTACAAAAAGATGAGGAACTATATAAAATACATAGGATTCTTGATTGGGGCTATTTTAACAGAGTCTGCTAATGCACAGAAATCTCTTCTGTTCTTCCCGAATGGTGGAGAGAGTATTCTATATGCCAACGTTGATAGTCTTTCGCACGACAACAATGAAAAAGGAAGGCCCGTTAACAAGATTCATTCAAATGGAAGAGTATATCAAATCACAGTGGATGATTTGGACAGCATCACAATAGACCATACTCAAAAATATAGAAATTGGCAGGAGATCATAAACTATCCCACAAGAAGGGAGATAGAAGATTATAATAAAAGCAGCAAAAGCAGATCTCCCTATCTTTGCGCATGGCTCGATACAAATATTGAAGGGAACTTCTCGCAATTAGCCATAGATTTTAAGGCAGACTACTTGCCTTCAGGAACATATTGTAGCCTCGCTAATTTCTATCTTAATTATGGTAGCCTAAAAGAGGAAGATTGCAAAATAAGTAGAGATACGCAAATCTCTGGATATGCTGGATTCCAACGGCAACAAAACGGTGATGTATACAATAGCATATTGTCTTTATGGAATGTCTACTGTGAATACAGCAATGGTATCAAAGATACCATAAAAGCGAAACTAATTTTGCCTGAAGGTGAGAAAGCAATACCATTCTCGCATGAAGGGAATGGTGTGAGTTATAGACCGAACTTTCGTTGGAAACCTAGGAGATGGTACCGTTTGCTTTTACAATGTGGAAAATCATCGGTAACAGGAAATACGACATTAGAACAATGGGCATACGACTTATCGGAAAAGATATGGAATAAGATTTGTGTCTTTGACTTAGGGGCTCCAGATATTACCTTTCAAGGAAGAACAGCCGTATTTTTAGAGAACTTCCAAATAGAGACTTCTGGCGAGATACGGAGTCTGGAATTCAAGAATGCACGAGTTTTTAGTCGAGAAACAAATCAATGGGTCAATATTGAATCTGCATATATTAGTCAGAATTCCAATTACCCTGGAAGTTATCAATATGGTGCGGATGAAACAACGTTTTGGATGATTACATGTGGTGTACCTGGTTGCGCCAGCCCTCAAGATGCGATAAAAGTCTCAGTAAGAAACGAAGAAAGTGGAAGTCCGTATTAAAAATGAAAACTATGGGAAAACTTTTAGAATATTATATTCAGCTCCATTTTGGTTGTCTATTAAATAGATGTAAGAAGTCTTTTGAAGGAGCAAATCATATTTAGAGAATAGTTTAAATTAGCAATATAAAAGTACAATTATGGATAAGATTATCAAATACGACATCTTCATTAGCTACAGAAGATTTGACTCAAAGGGAAGAACAAGTGGCAGAGATATTGCTCGGACAATAAAATTGGAGCTTGAAAAGAGAGGCTACAAAGTTTTCTTTGATTATAGTGAACTGAGAGATAATGAATTTGAAAATATTATACTCCCTGCGGTAAAAAATTCAAAGGCGCTATTGTTCATACTTTCGGAAGATGCATTAATAAGGTGCTCCAACGAAGGGGATTGGGTACGTCGCGAAATTTGTACGGCTCTAGAAACGGGCGTAAAAATCATACCTCTTAATCCTGACAATGCCTTTAATGGTTGGCCAGAAAACCTTCCTGCAGAGTTGGAACCTATGAAGCATCAACAATTCAGTGACATTAATATGGGGTCACTATTTGAAAAATCTATAGACAAACTCATTGAAGATCGATTATCTCCCAAGAAATCGACACCATCGACCCCGCAAGAACTATGGGAATCAATAGCTAAAGATGATTATGACCAAGTCATGGATTTCTTTCAAAAGGTTCAAACTAAGGATATGTCACCGGAATTGTGGAAAGATGCGGAAAAGTGTTTTTGGAACTTGACCCTCAAACAAGAATCTGTAAACAGTTTAACTAAATTTAAGGAGATTCTCCCAAAGAGTAAATTCGCAGAAGAAGCTAGTAAGATTGTCGCTGATTGCGTGGAATGGGAGTCTGTTAAAAAATCAAATGACATATTCTCTGTGAAAGTTTTTTTAGGGAAGCACAACCGAGTCATATCTAAAAAAGAGGTAACCTTGTTATACGACAAACTGAGATCCGCAGAAATTAGCAAAATAAAAAAAGATATTAAAGGCTTTCCTGTACGCAGATTAGGTTTACTAATAAACCAAGGGTGTATTTCCGAAGCAGACTTTGCATCAGAAGAATGGGACGTGATGAAAGATATTGTTGTCTGGGAATCCACTGACAAAAAGAAAATATATTCTCTAAGAGAATATTTAAAAGATCGCCCAAATAGCATCTTCTCGAAAGATGCCAAAGAAGCTTTGGACGAGTTAAGAAAAGAAGAACTGTATAAGATGAAAGAATCACCGGAAGCGTACACATCGGAAATTATCTTTGATTATTTACATTCAAACCTATTTCATCCTGAAGAGCTTGTTGAAGCTGGGGTTGCAACAGAAGAAAGTTTGCAAAGGATGAATACAGAGTACTCAAGGGATTCGATATATGAATGCTCAAATGATCGACACCAAGTGTCTGACAGATGCCCTGAAATATATTTGTTTGGGTTGCCGTACACAGGAAAGACAACCATTATGTCTTCACTCGTCGGAACTTCTTCTAATGAGTATTTTCTTGATATGACAGGAGGAAATTGCATGCATTCTTTATGGAAATCTGCCGAAAAAAGAAATTTCCCTAAAGCTACGCACCATGATGATCTGTCTGTTATGTATGTGAATTTACTGAATAACCCACAAAAGAAGAACAGTGGCTATAGAAAAGTAAACATTATAGATATAGCAGGGGAAGATTTCTGTTTTAAGATGGTATGTAATAATTCAAACGCCGATTTGGAGAGAACAGATCTTTCCATCTCAACCTTACTAGCAGATAATAATCCTAAAGCCTTTTTTGTTATAGTTGATCCTACGTGGATTTCAAAACCATTAATCAACAAAAGGATAATGATGGACAGGTTTAGTGACGAATACTTGGTAATGAAAGACGAAGAGTTTTCTCAGGAATATGTACTTTGCAGATTTTTCTCCATACTCAGAAGTCCGGAAAATCGCTTTCTAATGCAAAAAGTCAAGGCTATCAATATTATTGTGACTAAAGCTGATATGCTTGGTACAACAGTAGAAGAGCGCTTGAATGCCGCACAGAACATTATAAGAGAATCGTGTGGAAGAAGTTATCATATATTGGAAGAATGCTGCAAGTATTATGGATTGCCAACACCACGTATAATTCCGATTTCTATAGGCAAAATATATGTGGGTGGAGTATATGAGCAAGAAACTATATCCGTACCTCTCTTAATAGAGACTATCAGGGAATCCATAGGTGGATACAAACTAGGTTTTATTGACAGAATGAGGGAATGGTTACGAAAATAACCAAAGTATGAAAAAAGATTATTTTGCATTTATAAGTTACAAAAGCGAGGATGTTGAGTGGGCAACATGGCTGCAACATGAACTGGAACATTACCACTTGCCTGCATCGTTTAACGGACGTACAGATGTGCCACAAGAGTTGCGTCCTGTGTTTCGCGATATAGATGAACTCAGTGCGGGGAATCTACCTGAACAGATAAAGCAGGCTCTTGCCAATTCACTGAATCTGATTGTAATCTGTTCTCCACAGGCTGCGGAATCGCATTGGGTAAATCAAGAAGTGGAAACCTTTATTTCCCTTGGCAAAACTGGCCGCATATTCCCTTTCATCGTTGAAGGAAACTCACCATCAGAGTACTTTCCCCCTGCATTACTCATGCTCCCCAAAGATGAAGAACGTCTTGGGGGAGATGTTAGTAAAAAAGGAAGGGATGCTGCCTTTGTTAAGGTCGTTGCGGGTATGCTCGGAGTTGGTTTTGACTCACTCTGGAACCGGTATGAGAAGGAGAAGGCAGAAGAAGAGAGAAAAATTAGGGAGCAAAGAGATAACCTGCTTCGACTGCAAAGTCGATTTGTCGCAGAGAAAGTGCATACTCTTGTTGATGAGGGGGATTCGTACACCGCACAATTATTGGCTTTAATGGCTCTACCAAAAGATATTAACAACCCCGAAAGGCCATACGTGCCAGAAGCGGAATCGGCTCTAAGAAAAGCCAACTTATATGAAACAGCAATATTGCGAGGGCATACTAAGACCGTCAATTTTTCCGCCTTTAGTCCCGATGGAGGAAAAATAGTTTCAGCATCAGTTGATGGTACCATTAGGATTTGGGATTCAATGACGGGGAAAGAACTGATGAAGCTAACAGAAACCGGTTCAGTATATTCTGCCACTTTTAGCCCAAATGGGGAACAAGTTGTTTCGGTATCTTGGCCAGAAACTGTCAGGATATGGAATGCTCTAACTGGCAGGGAGTTAATGACACTTAAAGGGCATACCAAGGGGGTTAAATATGCCGCCTTCAACCCAGACGGGAAACAAATAATTACGGTATCTAATAACGTGTTTGGCAATAATATCAAAATATGGGATACACAAACAGGCCAGGAAATTAGGGAACTGAGAGGTCATACTGTGGCCGTCAATTTTGCTTCTTTCAGTCCAGACGGCAAAAGAATCATTGCAGCATCTGGGGACAAAACTATTACAATATGGGATACACAAACGGGAGAGGAATTAAGGAAATATGAACAATTTGAGAATGTTGATTCTGTTACTTTCAGTCCCGACGGCAATCGGATAGTTTCGATATCAAATAGTTTATTTGGCCATACTGTCCAAATATGGGATGCATATACAGGACAGGGATTGAAGGAACTGAAAGGACATACTAAGGTTATCAATTCTGCGGTATTCAGTCCCAATGGAAAATATATTGTTTCGGCATCTGATGATGGCACCGTCAGGATATGGGACTCTCGTACGGGAGAACAAATCGGAGATGTTCTAAAGGGGCATACTGCAAAGGTCGAATATGCAACTTTCAGCCCCAATGGAAGGCAGATTGTTTCTGCATCGGAAGACAAAACTATCAGGATATGGGATGCACATCCTGGAGTGGAAACGAAAATACATGAAGGATCGCCTGCCGCTTTCAACCCTGATGGTAATCGAATAGTTTCTGCATCTAATGAACAATTATTTACGATTAGAAAAAGGGATGTACGAACTGGTCAGGAAACATGGAAACTAGAAGAATATGTAAGTGAGGTTAGGTCTGCTGACATCAGTCTCGACAGCAAAATAATCGTTTCTTCATCTTGGGATAATATAATAAGAATGTGGGATACAGAGACGGGACAAGTAATTAGAAAATTGGAGGGGCATTCTGACATAGTTCTTTCTGTCGCTTTCAGTCCCAACGGCCAGCAAATTGCTTCTGCATCTGACGACAGAACCATCAGAATATGGGATGTACAGAAGGGTATTGGTTTAATAACATTAAGAGGACATAGAGGAGCCGTCATGTCTGTTGTATTCAGTCCCGACGGCAAAAGAATCGTTTCGGCATCTAATGATGAGACGATCAGAGTATGGGATGCGCAATTAGGGTTGGAATTAATGAAGCTAGAAGGACATACAGGAACTGTCAACTCTGCGATTTTAAGTCCCGACGGCAAAAGAATCGTTTCTGCATCAAATGATGAGACCATCAGAATATGGGATGCACAAACTGGGCAAGAACTTATGAAACTAGAAGGGCATACCGGAGCTGTCAATTCTGTCACCTATAGCACTGATGGCAGGTGGATAGTTTCGGCATCAGATGACAATACCGTCAGAATATGGGATGCACAGACAGGAAAAGAAATGATGAAACTGAGAGGACACACCGACGGTGTAAGTTCTGCTGTTTTCAGTCCCGATGATAAACATATAATTTCAGCATCAAAACAATTTGACCATACAACGAGGATATGGGATGCACAGACGGGACAGGAATTGATGAGATTGGAAGAAGATTATGTTGCAATCTGTCCAGATGGAAAGCAAATATTTACGGCATCGTATTCCGATGAAAAGGCACTCATGATATGGGATGCACAGACGGGACAGGAATTGATGAGAATGGAAGGACATACTGGGGTCATCAACTCTGTCGTATTCAGTCCCGACGGCAAAAGAATAGTTTCGGCTGCAGGCAAGGATCCATACGATGACGATGACATAGACAGTACCGTTAGAATATGGGATGCACAGACGGGACAAGAATTGATGAGATTGGAAGGACATACTGGAGGTGTCAACTCTGCAGTCTTTAGCCCCGATGGGAAAAGAATCGTTTCGGCATCAGGTAATGATTCTTATGATAATGATGACAAAGACAATACCATTAGAATATGGGATGCACAGACAGGGGAGGAACTTATGAAACTTGAAGGGCAATATACAAATATTGTCAAGATATGGGATGAACAAACAAAACAGGAAAATAATTTTCTAATAAAGTGTACAAGACCTGTCAATTCTGCAGCATTCAGTCCTGACTGCAAAACAATTGTTTCAGCATCTAATGATGAGACCATCAGAATATGGGATGCACAAACTGGGCAAGAACTTATGAAACTGAAAGGGCATACCGGAGCTGTCAATTCTGCAGTTTTCAATCCTGACGGCAAAAGGATTATTTCAGCATCAAATGATGAGACCATCAGAATATGGGATGCACAAACTGGGCAAGAACTTATGAAACTAGAAGGGCATACCGGAGCTGTCAATTCTGCCACCTATAGCCCAGATGGGGAACACATTGTTTCGGCATCTAGTGACAAAAGCATTAGAATATGGGACATACAGACGGGACAAGTACTGATGAAGCTGGAAGGACATACTGGGGTAGTCAAATCAGCAGCCTTCAGTCCTGACGGCAAACAAATAATATCAGTATCCTTTGATGGAACTGTCAGAAGATGGAACTATCCACCTCTTCAAGAACTTATTAGACTAATTCGTAATCGATTTGCGGAAATAGAATTATCTCCTGAAATACGTAAAAAATACTATTTAGTGTAAGAATTATGGATTTGATTCTGATTATTACATCAGCATTTCTTCCTGCCATTCTACTGTGGTTTTATATATGGAAGAAAGATACCCAGAAAGAGCCGACTTCTTGGTTGGTTAAGGCTATGCTATGGGGTGTCGCGATTTGTATCCCTGTCGCCATTGTAGAAAGCGGAATCGAAACATTGCTGTTCGGTTTGGAAGGTAAGCCTTCTAGTCTTTGGGGCACGACAACGCTAGCATTTATTGTAGCTGCTTTACCAGAAGAGACGTTCAAATTGTTCGCACTTTGGATGGTGTTACGAAAGAATCCACATTTTGATGAGCGCTTTGATGGTATCGTATATGCTGTTTGTGTTGGATTGGGATTTGCCGCATTCGAGAACATTATGTATGTGCTTGGCGAGGAGGACTGGTTATCTACCGCCATAGTCCGTGCGCTGTTGGCAGTACCAGGTCATTATGCCTTTGCGATATTAATGGGGTACTATTATTCGGTTTATCACTTCGTGGATCACTCACCTAAGATTGCGGCATCTGTGCTTCTGATGCCAGTCTTGGCGCATGGGACATACGATTCTCTTGCAATGAGCGGAATTGTGAGTCCAGTAGTTGGAGGACTAAGTTTTTTCGTCCTAATCTACTTCTGCGTGAAAATGCATAAAGTTGCAAAGGCGAAAGTGTTGGCTTTGGTTGAGAAAGATGAAAAATGCAATCAACAGATAGTTTAGATTAGAGATTATTAATAAAAATGCAAGGATTGTTGTCTTTTTGGTTGTTTTTTTACAATTTGGCTATGATAAGTCACAATTTTTATGTAACTTTACGGCCAAATATATTAATAACGATTATGAAACCGTCTGATTTTATACATCCTGAAAATGCTGCAGCACTGAGACAGATGGAGGAAATCCCTGGCTTTGCAGTTTTGGATAAGAAAATCTTAGCTATTGGCATCGAGAACCTGCAGTATGGAGTAAATATGGTATCTTCCATGTGGTTGTCAGAGAAACAAATGCCAAAGATTTACAGACATTTGCCTCCTATTTGCAAGTGTATGGGTATCCCTGAACCTGAGTTTTACTTGCAAATGAATCCAATTCCTAATGCATGGACTTCAGGTGATACACGTATAAACATTATTGTCACCTCCAGTCTCGTGGAGATGATGAGTGACGAGGAACTCGATGCTAGGTACGTGTTTGGATATGTTATAAAAATGTCATTATTTCACTATAAAAAAGGGGATTAAATGAAAGCACATATATTATTTCTAGGTGGAACAGGTGCAAGAATATATAGAGCACTTATACATTGTATGGCTTCAGGAATGTATCACGGCATTGTGCCGAATGATTTGGAGATATGTGCTTATATGATTGACCCAGATACAGACAATGGGGATGGATGCCGTGCACGAAATGTTGCAAATTCGTATATGAGCATTCGTCAAAAATGTATGTTGAACCAAAACCCATTGGTAGATTGCCCTTTATTTAACATACCTCTGCAAAACGAAAATATTCCAATTCCATATATAAGGAATAGGGGTATGAACAAATGGGACGATGATACGCAATTTTATTTATCTGCTCTTTTAGGTGAAAGCAATAGCAATGTGAAAGATGAGACGGCACTTTACCTTGCATTGTCATCCTTGGATTTGTCTACAATAGAACAGACACTTGATCCGTATAGAGACATAGTAATGATTGTTGGAGGCACATTTGGCACCACAGGATATGCAGGATTAGCAAAATTAGCATACAGAATAAGACAATTGCATAGCAAATGCCGTGTAGCGATGATACCTGTTGGGCCATATTATAAACTGCAGACTCCCAAAGAAGGAAATCTATGTAGTGATACCTTTTTTGTCCGCCACTCCTTGTTAAAGATGTTCTGCCATGAAGTGTTAAATAGAGAATTACGCCAGATAAGCATATATAATGTCTGCTTGTCTGATAGAGAGGTGGATGCTATAAGATATGCAGAAGGTGGAGCTGAGCAACAAAACCCATCTCATGTTGTTGAACTTTGTGCGGCTTTTGCTATCTTCGATTTGATAAATAAGCCATGGACAGAAGGCTCTGAATCGTCATTTGATATGAGTGGTTTAAAAGCAGGTAAAATAGTGGCCCTTGACAATTTCCAATACAATATACGTCAACAAATAGACCGTTTATTATGCTTCACTATTTGGTCTCGTTGCTTTGGCAAAAAAATGTCATCAGGCATTAAGGAAACTGAACAGTATTCAAACGACTTTCAGACATGGCTTGAGGAGATGAAGCATCATACAATAACTTTCAATCCTATAGACTTTTTATGTGATAACTTGAGTAAGTCTTTCAACTGGTATAAGCCTATGAAAGAGTTTGGATTATTCAATGCAGATCCATTGGACTCAAAAAATCTGAAGAAATTGAAAGAGAGAGACTACCAAGGCCTAAGAGCCTCTCTTTCTGATGGGTATAGACATCTTATGTCAGAGTATAGAGCATGCGCTAAAGTTTGGAAACGTTTCAAAGATTTATGCTAAATAGTAGGAAGTTATGAAAAAATACGATGTGTTTATTTCTAGCAAAAGTGAGGACTATGCTATTGCAGAAAGAGTCTACGATTTCCTTATACAAAATGGATATAGAGTATTCCTTGCTCCAAAAGAATTAAAGAGAATAGGAGAATCCGAATATGGTAGAGCAATAAGTGACGTGTTAGATAACGATGAGGTGACCGGTAGGCCTAATTGTACTCATATGATAGTTGTTGCTAGTAAGGTGAATTACTTGAGATCAAAATGGGTGTCCTATGAATGGAGTACTTTCAGTGAAGATAAAAAGAGTGGTTATAGGGATGGAAATCTATTGACAATTTTTGAAAGGGCAGTAGAGTTGAGCAAACTACCGTCAGATTTGAGACACCAACAATCTTTCACCTTAGATAATTACCAACGTGAAATCTTGGGTTATCTAAAAAAAGAACAAGAATTCATTTCGGAAGAAAAGGAACAAGATAATCTCTCGATAATAAGAGAACTTAAAAAGACCTCAGAGGAAGTACCAGCATTATTTCCATATTCCTTGTCACTCAATGATGATAGTTCCAATAAGAATAATATAACCCAAATAGTGGATGATGAAATTGTTCCGATTAATTTTCAACCGACGCTACCTTCCTTATTTTCACGCATACTATTATTTGATAAAGCATTTGAGTCTTTGGCCACACAGTCAAATGAAGGGAAAGGAGACGGCTACCTCTCATTATTAGCAAGTGAGTGTTTAGATTTACTGGAATTTTTATTCCTATATGGCAACCATCCCAATTTGGAGATTCGGAAATTATCAATTACTAAGATTTTGTCTGAACTTAAATGTTTAGACACACCAAATTCCCGTAATCTTCTCTCCGTATTCCTACAAGATTTACCACAATTACCATCCTATTATTCCAACACAGATGAGTTTATTTTCCTGTTTCGTAATAAAGTAATAGGATGCACATCTCCACTTACAATCGTATTTACTTCTCCGCAGTGTAAGAGTATATTTCAATCATGGTCTGATGAATTTAGGGGAGTAAAGGGGCAGTTGCTGTTTAAAGAATATGCGTCATTTAAAGAGCGAGGGAAACTTTTTCAAGAATACTTAATTCGTCTACTGTCCGTTTGTCATTATGACAAGCGAATACTACAATACGTAAGGATTCAATCCGACAACGAATTATCCGCTCTCTTCTATGATCTTTCATTAAATAAAGACGATGTAAACTCTATCTTCCCTGTACTAAAAGACGAACACGGTTATGATATTTATATTGTTGTAGAACAAGATATTGTAGTACGGCTTGGTTGTGTAAGGCCAGAGCAATTGATTGCAACGGAGTATTGTATTCAATCAAACCGACCTAATTCTCCATATAAAACTAGTACAGAAGTGTGGGAGTCCCCCCTTCCCTTGGTTCTCAATGACCATGGGATATTAGGAACACATTATATAAAGGATTGGCCACAGAGCGGTTTGTTTTTATTAGGTGAAGGCGTTTGTAAAGTGCCCCTTAACGAGCGTGTTTTGCCTGAAACATCATTTAAATATCCATATCTTGTTGCAGAGGATTTCCTCGAGGATTGTATTGTGCAGCTTGATTTTAATGTAAACAAGGAGATATTTCTCCTTTTGGGTGATAACGATAATACATACTTACCACCTATTAAACCTTTCTATTTTCGCTATTTCGACTTGAACGACTTAAACACGTCTTTGCATTATCAAAGACTAAATGATGATAGAGTTGAAGTGACTTTAGATATTCCTGTTGCAGGAAATGATAAAAAGAACATTATTCCATTACACCGTGTTTACAATTATTCTAAGGGAGAAATTGTATCTATTAAGGATCATGATTTCAGATTGTCAGTATGGCCAGATTACAGATTGCCTGATGACAAACAGAATTGTTATTCCGTTTCTGTGGTTGAAACAAACAATGTAAGATTAAAGTTTATTTCTTTGGAGAAGTCAGAAATGGAGTATGAGGTTAAGTGGCACCAAATAGAAAACGTTCGTTTCTGTAGTGTAAATTATTTTGACGCCATTCAGTTGTCTGTAAATGGTTCAGAGGCACTTTTGTTTCCATTATTTAAACTGATTGACTCTCTCAATCCTTCTACCTCTCCATTAAAAGTAGGAATAGACTTAGGCTCTTCTTCGACTCGCATTTGTTATACTTTATGCAACCAGATGCCGCAAACCTTGGAGATTGTGTCAAAACAGGTGATGAACTTGAATCAATTTCATGATGAAATACCTGGTTGGAAGTCTGAGTTAACAGAAATGCGCATGATACAGGAAGATATGGGAGAATATGCATTGCCGCCCTATCTTCCTGCATATGAACATTCAAAATTGTATACAGAGTTAAAGCAGACGTTCGATTATAAACATCAAGAAGCAACAAAGAACTATTGTGACCAACTTATTTGGATTCTAAAAAATCAAATTGTCACTGATTCACATTGTGGTGCGTATACGAACGATATTAAAGTGAGCCTTAGTCTCCCTTCTGGCATTTCCCCCAGACAATCTTCCTTCCACCTTCAATATTGGCATGAGGCTTTCCAACATCATTTTGGATACCATTATAAATATGAAGTAGCCATAAATTATGTCGATGATACACTTTCACTGTATTCGCATACTTTATATTCAGGCAGAGGCTTTTCAACAACTTTATTACTTGATATTGGGAAACGTAATTCTTCTATTGCAATTCATGACACTGCAAAAGATATGTTGTTAAGTTGCTCATACCCCATAGGCATAGGAGATTTATGGGAAAATGATTTATTTGATTACCGAACAAATGATAAGCTATACCGCCTATTGCTGGATGATTTGTCGTATAACATCAATCTTGAAAAGAGCTTAATAAATAATATAGAAAAACGTATGCAGAAACATGAGAACTGGATGGATTATCTTTTGTTACATGCACGGGAAATGGGAAAGAGAACTCAACTGAACTTGCTACACGCCATTCCAGACTTGCGAGCACTTCATTTTATGCTTGTAGCTTCTATTATTTGGAAGGCGATTCAAGATATAACACCAAGAATAGAAATAGAGCATCTCGACGTTGTTGTAACAGGTGGAGGTTTTAAACCACTACAATGCTTTATGGGCGAGCATGATTCGAAAGCCTCTATTATTGCATTACTCTCACATTTCTCCAATAAACAATTAAAGGACTTGAGGGTCGCATTCAATGAAAGCACATTTGCCAAAGCGGAAGGTGCTGCCATGTTGGATTTCACGTCTAAACATATAAACACAAAGATTATACCTTTGTGTGACAACGAAACTGAAATAAGCAAAGAGGTGGATGTTGCTACAGTTTGTGACGATTTTTTTTCATTTACACATGCCATGCGAGTATTTGACACCACAGGTCTACCTTTAGATTTGAACCATTTATGTGATTTGCTTGAACAGTACGCAAATCATGGAATCCGATTGTTACAAACACAATATAGAGATGATTATGTGCCTGTTCAGGATGTTTTCTTTTGGCCATTAAAAGGCTCTTTAGCTAGTGTAATTCGCGAAATTTTATAATTAATTCTATGGGCTATCAATACGATATATTCATAAGCTATAGTCACAAAGACTTTAATATTGCAGAAAGCATCTGTAAGGCTCTTACTGATGCAGGAATCTCATGCTTCTTTGACAACATATCCATAGAGAATCCTGACTTTTGGGATGTATTAGTGAAGGGCATCAAAAACTGCAAAGTATTTCTTTATTTGGGAAGTAAGAATACTGCTAATGCAAAGGTAACTCCAAAAGAACTTAGTTTTGCCATTGAGTATAAGGAAGCCCGATTTATCTATCCTTATTTCATCGATGATTGCAAATTGCCGGAAGTCCACAAACTTATGCTGTCAGACATCAATCAGCGATATATGAGCAGGCATCCTGTCTCTACTGGCCTTATACCAGATATGAAGGCGATTCTTTCTAATGATGAAGTAGTGTCGTTTCTTACACAAGTAATATCAGGCGATTTGTTCCGTGTGGAAGTCGGTCATCTTCAATTAGAAATGATTAGGGTTGAAGGCGGTTCTTTAGAACTTGGTGCCACATCAGAGCAAATACAATTCGCAGAGTCTAATGAGCATCCATCTTTTAATGTGACGTTGCCTACTTTTTACATTTCCAAATACCCAATAACACAAGATGTTTGGGGACAAGTAATGGGATATAATAAATCGCATTTCAATGATAGAGGTGGATTCTACGGGAATTATCCAGCAGAGCACTTAACACACGACGAGGCAATTGAGTTTGTACGTCGTCTTTCAAGGTTGACTAAGATACCTTTCGCACTACCAACAGAAGAAGAATGGGAATATGCAGCAAGGGGTGGTCAAAAGAGTGGTCACTATCTTTATGCTGGTAGTAATAATATTGATGAAGTCGCTTGGCATCACGACAATTCGGACCGTACTACCCATCCTGTTGGAGAGAAGAAACCAAATGAGTTGGGCCTCTATGATATGTGCGGGAATGTATGGGAGTGGACAGCCACACCAGCGCATTCCTATGAAATTGAAGCGATACCAGGTGGAAATGTTTTCATCCGTCGTGGTGGCAGTTGGTGGCATGAAGCCAAGAACTGCCGTGTATCACGTAGATATGCGTCTGATCACTCCAAGAAAACAAGTGGATTAGGATTGAGAGTTGTGATTAGAGAGAATGTCGTTGAACAATAATAACACGATAATTGAGACATTATGCGCTGTGATAGAAACCATTTAATAGAAAATCGTCATATTCGATTGTTCCTATCCTCAACTTTTCAAGATTTGCAGGATGAGCGTGATTATTTGATGAGACGTACATTCCCGGAACTTAGGAAAATTGCAGCAGAACGGGATGTAACCCTTACAGAACTTGATTTACGCTGGGGAATAACTGAGGAGGAAGCTCAAAGTGGAAAAGTGGTAGAGATTTGCCTAAGAGAAATTGAGAATTCAATCCCGTTTTTCATTGGCATTATTGGAAATCGTTATGGATGGTGTCCTTCGGTTGAAGATATTAATCGTAGCACATACGATCGATTTGAACAAGTAGGGGGTTATGTGGAGAGACATCTTAGCGTAACAGAAATGGAAATGCAGTTTGGAGTGCTTGAGCGTCCAGAAAACATGAATGCATCCTTCTATTTGAGTCAGCGAGAGATTGCCATAGAAGATGTCGATGCCCATCAAAAACTATCTTTGTTAAAAGAGACCATAAAGCATAATGGACGCTATCCTGTAGCCTATTTTTCGTCAAAAGAAGATTTGGCAAATGAAATCAAAACAGAGTTTATTCAGCTTTTAAATACGTTGTTCCCCATTGGTGATTTGTCTCCAGTAGAGAAGTTCCGTATTGAACAACAATCTTTCAAGAATCAACTTTGTCAATCATATGTGCCCGAAGAAAAGATATTTTCAACTCTTGATAGATGGCTCGATGACTGGACTTCTCAAGCATTCGTGGTAACAGGAGAAAGTGGTATTGGGAAAAGTGCCCTTATTGCCAATTGGATTGAAAGGATAAAAAAAAATGGTATCACGGACTATGAACTTGTGTATTTCTTTATAGGTACAGGCGGTGGTACCAATAACTCCGATCAAGTTCTATCAATAGTTTGCACAGAGATCAGAGATCGATATAAAGCTCTTCTTTCAAATTATGATATGGATGAGCATGTGGACTTAAATGAGTTATTTTTGAAAATAGCTGAAAGTGGCAAGAAACTTGTCTTAGTGTTGGACGGTATTAATCAACTTGAAGATAATCAAGAAAAGAATTTGAACTGGCTCCCATTTCCTCCTAAAAATGTAAAGATACTTATATCCACTTTGCCTAACGACCCGACAATGAAAATATTACAAGGTCGTCGATATCCTGTTTTTGTTTTACAATCGATGGATTATAACAAGAAAGGATTAATGATAGAAACCTATTTGGGTAAGTTCGCAAAGAAACTGACGGAAAAGCAAATTAGTACCATACTTAATAGTCCTATATGCTCAAATACTCTTGTTCTTAGGACATTGCTTGACGAACTTGTAAACTACGGCCTTTTTGAAAAGATAGATGAAAGAATAGAGTATTATGTCAAATCTGAATCCGTAGAAGATTTTTACATTTCGCTACTTAATAGTTATGAGAATGAGTTTGGTTTTGAGTTCGTGAGAGATGTTTTGATCTCAATAGCAATAAGTCAACACGGTCTTTCAGAGAATGAATTGTTGGGAATTCTTGATATTAAACATTTAAATTGGAGTCAATTCTATTGCTCATTTATAAGGAATTTCAATCTTTCAGAAGGACTTATTTCTTTTTCCCATCAGTATCTTACAAGTGCTGTGTGTAAGAAATATCTATCAAAAAAGAATATGATCCAATCACGTCAACGAGTTTGCGATTGGTTTAATAGTAATCCATCAGGTCATAGTATTACAGAGATACCATATCAACTATTTGAAATGAAACAGTCATCACAACTGTTTGATTATTTGTCAAGCTATATTGTATTCTCTTATTTATTTTCTTATGACAACGTTTCACTTCGAAAGTATTGGAACTACCTAAATCAAACGGATTCTGTTAAATATAGTTTTGATATTTACCGTACTGGCAATACCGCTGAATTAGATAATGAGTTTTATGCAAATACATTGAACCAAATAGGGTTCTTTGTAGAAAACAACTACTCAAAATATGATTTGGCTTTATTTTGTTATGAAAAGTCTCTGAGAATCAGGCAGGAGGTTCTAGGAGAGCATAATGTGGATACGGCTATTTCGTATAATAACCTAGGTACTGTGAATTTGGAATTAGGGAAATATGATGAAGCTATTAATATGTACCTGTCTGCTTTAAGAATAAGGAAGGAACTATTTGGAGAATTATCATCTGAAGTCGCAACAACTTACAATAACATTGGAACTGTATACGAAAACATTGATTGTTCAGAAGCTATCCCATACCTAAAAAAAGCACTTAATATTCGGAAAAAACTCTATGGGGAATATAATTTAGATGTCGCCAGTTCATATAATAATATCGCAAGCGCTTATTCCCGTATGCATAATTATAAAGGGATTAGCGACAAACAACTTATAGAAGCCCGTTCTTATCTTGAAACTGCCATAAAAATTCAACTGGGTTTGGTTGGTGAACTCAATGAAAACACGGCTGCTTTTTATAGTAACTTGAGCCTTATTTGTACTTATCTTAGGGATTATGATAATGCTATCCTTTTCTGCCAAAAATCCATTGATATCCATTCTGCATTATTTATAGATGGCCATCCATCTCTTGCTCACAATTATATAAATATGGGTGGTTTATATAGTATGACCAAAAATTTTCAACAAAGCTTGTTTTATTATGAGAAGGCACTCAATATACGCCAGGAGTTATTTGGCGAGTATGATCGAAGGGTAGCGGATGTGCTTGTTTTGTTAGGGAATAATTATTCCTATATTGGTGAGACAGATAAGGCCTTATCATTTTTCTTTAAAGCTGTTAATGTTTATGAGATGTATGGAGATAATAATGTTGAAATCAATTCCGCTATTTCTGACACATACAATGGGATCGGTTTCTCTTACTATATTTTAGGTGAAAATGACCAAGCAATAAGTTTCTATATAAAAGCATTGGAAATTCAAAAGACAATTCCAGAGCATTCTCAAGATGTTGGTTTTGAGGCTATTCTTATCAATAATATAGCACGAGCCTATTTTAAAAAAGGAGATATTGAAAAAGCGTTCATAGAACAAGAGAAAGCACTAAAGATGCAACTGAAAATATATGGTGAAGAAAGCATTGATGTAGCTCGGTCGTATAATAATATAGGACTGATTTATCTAAAGACTAATGATTTTGATAAGGCGTATGAATATCTATATAGAGCATTAAATGTTAGAATTTCTTTAACGGGTGATAATCGGCTGGATATTGCGGACTCCAATGTCAATATTGGGGACTTGTTGTACAAAAAAGGCGAGTATCGTGATTCAATAAATCATTATTCGGTAGCTTATAATTATTATGTCGAGATTTTTGGTAAACAGAACATTAAAACTCGTGATGTTTATAAGAAGATTCTAAAAGCTAAAATGAAGAAACTTTTCTAATATATATAGGCATAGTGTTAGATTTAATGGCGAATAGAAATGGAAATTCTATTATTAAATACAGAAACAACGGTGAGTGTTGAACTTGGACAAATTCTTGCAAATAGTTTGCAGGGAGAAGATACAATTATTGTTGAGTCATTCCCTTCAACCAAAACCACACAGGTAATGATGGTTGAATTTCTTACCCAGTACGATATCATCATCTTTGATGGTACAATTGAAGATGATGCTGAACTTAACAATTCGAAATATGATTTCCTGGACCCGTCAATACTGTTACGGGACAATTTCTTTGTGGTGACACGCAATACTTTGCCAATGAACATAGTTCCACTTCATTCTAATCTGAATCAGTATGATGCACTTAGGAATAATACTTATCAAATTGACAAGAATAGGCTTGATAACTCTACTATCGATGGAACAATCTCCAACGAAAATGTTGTAGATTGGATTCTGAAAGAGATAAAGAACCATATAGTTACCCAGATTTCTTGCGAAGATTATCAACGACAAGAAGTAACGACTGATATTGGTGAATGGATACAAAGTGACAATAATCAGTATTTACACCCCCCCAAGAAACATATATTTATCAGCTATCGGGGACGTTATCAGCATGAGAAATATTATGGTTACAATGTATACGACGTAATTAATTGGATTAAAGAAGTGTATCATAAAAATGATGGAACGGAATGGAATACGCCTTTTTTCTATGAAAGCGCATCTTTAACTAGTGAATTTATGCCCGAACAAAGAGTATGGACTGCGCAAAACATAGTATCTAACAAGATTCAAGAATGTGATGAATTCTGGATATTCGAGACCTTGCGTGAACGAGATGTCAGTGGTAACATTACTCACTACAGTTATTGGGATTCATGGTGGTGTTTGGCGGAAGTAATGGAAATCCTTCAAATGAACTTGCAGAATCGGCTAAAAGAAGGATTTAATTTTATGATTTTCAATCCTTCTAATAAGCAAATCTATGAATCACTAAATATTGGATCTTTACCCCAACTAACATCATATGACACGAGAGAGTTTCGGAGATTGAAATTGGCTGGAAACCTAGATCCATTAATGATGAATCTACATATGCGTGGTGACAAACGTGGCTTTAGGGATGCCTCATGGATAATGAAGAAACTTAGATACAAAGTGCTCGAAATACAATGGAATCAAATTGGCCAAATGTGTGGTGAGGATATTTCGATACCATTTGACCAATATGTGGAAGATGTGAATTGCCGTGTATATGATGATGCCTTTTTAACGCAGCGCATCTATATGGATTCTGAGAGCATGGAAATCGGTAGGACAAGGAACGATGTGCTCAAAGAAGGTTACTGCAAACATTTCTTGAATCTCGTGGGTACTTATAAGGACACACCCCAATACGAGGGCATCTACATGACAACTACAGCGGAATTGGAAAACAGTTTAAAGCATAATCTGCCTATCGTTGTGAAGAGAAAAGAGGGAGGTAAAATGCTGCAAAAGGAATTGAAAGTTGAAGAATATGGCAAGATGCTCTTCTTCTGGATTCCGTTGAGAAATCCATTGAGTCCTAGTGGCGTAAAGCGAACAGGCCCGGGAGGATGTACAATTCAGGAAATAACATTGTATAGAATAAAGCAATAGTTTCGGATTTTTCAAATTATTAGTGATTTTATAGGTTATGGAAAGAAATAAAACGATAAAAATATTTATCGCCTCGTTAGGTTACATTTGGCATGCGACCCATATGGGCGAATCTGTTGTGAAGGATGCTCCTGGATTAGCATTTTTCGTAACCTATAATTTGGTTACCCACGACTATATTCTAGGGATGTTGATGAAGAATTAATTGTAGAATACTTAAGAAGATAGAATTATGACAAATGAACAAATCGAGAAACTCTGTAAAGAGAAAGAGCAAGAATTGCTCGACAAGTATTTTGGCAACCTCATTAATGAAGCTGCCAAAGACTGTCCTGAGACAATCGGGGGGTATACGAAAGACCTGCCTTTAAAAATCGAGGCAGAGTATAAGGTTTATCTGGAAGAACTGTGGAAAGAATATGCCCCTAATGAACTGAAGGGCACTCCACTTGTGTTTGAGGAGCAAAAACTTCGCAAGTTGATGACAGATGATGACCGTGAGGGAGTAGATGCTGCTTTCAAGGATGCTACGGAGCAGACATTATGGGAGCGTATAACCAAGACGAACCATAAGGATGTTACGTACTATAAGGGGCTTTTGCAGGAATATACCCGTGACCTACTGATGGTGATGCGCGAAGATTTCTTAGAAGAGATAACTGGCCACCATATAAAAAATAAAGCTTTTGAGGATGATTGATGATAGACTCAGTGTCATTATTGGCTCTATGTTAAAGTAATCATTCCATTTATACAAGAAAAAATGAACAAAGCAAAGTACACGCCGCAGCCTATTGACACAACGGATGTTAAGCTGCCAGAAGAATTAGAACAGTTGGTAGAGCAGATGTCGAAGAACGTACATGAGGTATGGGCAGAGACTCGTATCAAGCAGGGATGGAAGTATGGTGAGCAACGCAATGATGAGTTGAAAACTCACCCATGCCTTGTTCCATACGAAGATCTTCCTGAAGAAGAAAAAGAGTACGACCGGAATACCAGTATCGGTACGTTGAAACTGATCATGAAGCTTGGATTTAAGATTAGTCAGTGATTATTTGATTCGATGTTAGAAAGAGCTGCTTCGGTGGCTCTTTTTGTTTGTAAGGACATTAACAAACATAAAAATATTGACGAAAATGAAAAGAGTATCAGCAAAAATATACTTCTCGGTAATATGGAAGGGCGTATGTCAGGCGGTGGAATGGTTCTTCCGTCTGTTTGGGTATATAAAGAACGGTTTATACGGCTGGTGCTTGTGGCGGTTGTTCGCGACGAGTACCTCAATTGTGCATGTCTGACTAAAAATAGTGCAAAATGGCTGATCGACTATATAAAGAATGAGGAAATATTCATCTGAGTTCATCTGATTTGGAACGGCTTCCAATACTCGCAGGCGAGGATCTGATAGTAGCCGTTGATACCACTGCTGTACAATAAACAATCGGTTCAGAACGTTTTATAAATATAGATAGCGTATGAGTTTATTAGATTTATTTCGGAAAAAAGCCTTGCCCCAGGATGGCAATGACGAAAAGATTATAGATTTGTCTGACAGCACCCAATACCCAGCTTGTGTATTGACAGACTTGAACTGTGTTTTTGCATTAGGTGATGACAGTGAAAACATGCTTGGATTTCTTCACGGCAAATGGACGCGGCCATCTTTTCACTGGGGGTGGGATGAAATAACACACGAAGATGCTGTAAATAGTGAGTTCTTGCAACGAGCTTTCTATCAATTGGATATGCAACACAGAAAACGTCGCGATGCAATGATTGCTTCTGAAGGGTATAAGTTTGTCTGGAAGAACAAACAAATTGAACCAGTTCCTGGACTGATAACTGGTGAGGAATTGTGTAGATATCTGACCCAATCGCGTGAGTGGGGATTGGAAAGCATGAAGAATATTAATGCCAGTGAAGAAAGGGATGCCCAACGTTGGAGGTTGAATCCTACCTATGAAGATTTGATGGCAGAACTGGTTAAAGGTGATGAGGAAGCTGATTACCATCATAGAGATATGGGCTGCGGCATGCTCCGCTTCACAAACAAGTCATACGGCAATAAACAATCATTTATCGTCAATACGACTTTAAAGAAAGCATATCCAATCTCCGAACCAGATGGAACACTTGTTGGCTTCACCAAAGAAGATATCGACTGGGATAACGTTAGCCAACTAGAGCATAATGGTGATGCTTATAGGTTGCAAGCGTGTTATTATTTTGGTATTGAGGATTATAAGGACGGTGTGGCTCGTGTCGAGTGGATGTTGTATCCTGATGGGCGATACTTTGCTGACGAGGATGGATTTGGCATGGAGGATAATGACGAGGTGAACATTAATGCCTACATTGACACAGAGT
>Ga0326511_10000825_pt1 | contig 26827 bp, 26 predicted proteins | sample 0_2496_0518_D_FD_203701 | JGI IMG/M metagenome (GOLD analysis project Ga0326511, IMG submission 203701) | Bovine rumen microbial communities from UC Davis, California, United States - 0_2496_0518 | ecosystem: Host-associated > Mammals > Digestive system > Stomach > Rumen | place: USA...
CCTTCCGGTGAAAGAATTCACATTGCATTTTTCGGGCGGAGGAATGCCGGAAAGTCCTCTGTTATCAATGCAGTAACAGGACAATCGTTATCCGTGGTATCAGCTGTAAAGGGGACAACAACAGACCCAGTATACAAAGCAATGGAATTATTGCCGTTAGGAGCTGTGACAATGATTGACACAGCCGGAATGGATGATGAAGGCGAATTAGGCGCACTGCGAGTAGAGAAATCTCTCGCAGTGCTAGCCAAAACGGATATAGCAGTATTGGTAGTAGATGCCACCACCGGAAAAACAGCAGAAGATGAAAACCTGCTTGCAGAATTCCAGAAGCGGAAACTCCCTTATATTATCGCCTATAATAAGTGTGACCTGACAGAAAATCACGTTGCAAAATCCGCACATGAAATTTTCATCAGTGCCAAAGAGGGAACGAACATCAACGAATTGAAAGAATTGATTGCAAAGCAAGTCTGTCCCCCCACGAATCAAAAGCCCCTGATTTCGGATTTAATCAAGCAAGGGGATGTCATTGTATTAGTCATTCCCATTGATGAATCAGCCCCGAAAGGTCGTTTAATCTTGCCACAACAGCAAATCATAAGAGCATCCCTAGAAGAAGGAGCAATGCCGATTTGTTGTCGTGATACGGAGCTGAAAGAAACCCTTGACAAGCTGAAAAATCCCCCTCGTATGGTGATTACGGATAGTCAGGCATTTGGAAGGGTTTCGAAAATAGTCCCCCCTGAAATTCCATTGACCTCTTTTTCGATATTGTTCGCACGATACAAGGGCGATTTGGAAACCGTTGTTGAAGGAGCTGGAAAATTAGACTACCTGAAAAATGGCGATAAAATTTTAATTTCGGAAGGTTGCACCCATCACAGGCAATGCAATGACATTGGAACAGTGAAGCTCCCGAAATGGATTTCAGCCCATGCCAATTGTGAATTAAATTTCGTATGGAGCAGTGGAAACGAATTTCCGAGGGACTTAACGGAATATGCCTTGATAGTGCATTGTGGGGCTTGTATGTTACCGCCGAAAGAGGTACAATTCCGTCAGGGTATCGCCAAAGAAAGCGGAATTCCCATCACAAATTACGGAACAGCAATTGCACACTGTCACGGCATTTTAAGGCGGAGTTTGGAATTGTTTCCGGAGGTATTAAATTTACTGGATTCATTCACATAAAATTTACTTTTTAGATATGACAAGTATCAAAAATTGTGCTATAATAAAACAGTACTAAAAAAATAGGAGGAATCATCGAAATGAAGAACATCACAAGCGGCATTCGTTACATTGGGGTCAACGACCATGAAATTGACTTATTTGAGGGTCAGTATATTGTCCCCAATGGCATGGCATACAATTCGTATGTTATCATGGACGAAAAAATTGCAGTCATGGACACAGTAGACGCAAATTTTACCGAAGAATGGCTTGCAAACCTGAAAGAAGCCTTAGAGGGCAGAAATCCGGATTATCTGATAATCCAGCACATGGAACCCGACCATTCCGCCAACATTCTGGAATTTTTGAAAAGCTATCCAGAAACGATTCTTGTCGGCAATGCGAAAACATTTGTCATGTTGGGGCAGTTTTTTGAAGGGTTCACAGTGGCGAATGAAAAGAAATTAGTTGTGAAGGATGGCGAAACGCTGAACTTAGGCACGCACGAATTAAAATTCATTTTTGCGCCAATGGTACACTGGCCCGAAGTGATGATGACATACGACAGCAAAGACAAGGTATTTTTCACAGCGGATGCATTCGGGAAATTTGGTGCATTGGATGTGGAAGAAGATTGGGCTTGTGAAGCGAGACGCTATTATTTCGGCATTGTTGGGAAGTATGGCGCACAGGTGCAGGCATTATTGAAGAAGGTCAGCACATTGGAAATTGAGAAAATTTGCGCCTTGCACGGAAACATTCTGACCGAAAATCTGGACTACTACCTGAACTTATACAATACATGGTCATCCTATGGAGTAGAATCAGAAGGGGTCATGATAGCATATACTTCCGTATATGGCAACACAAAGAAAGCGTGTGAACTTCTCGCAGAGTTATTGACGGAAAAGGGCTGTCCGAAGGTAGTATTGTGTGACCTTGCGAGGGAAGACATGGCGGAAGCAGTAGAAGACGGTTTCCGCTATGGAAAGTTAGTCCTAGCCACAACGACTTATAACGGCGATATGTTCCCCACCATGAAGCAGTACATTGAAGCCCTGATTGAACGCAGTTACCAGAATCGCACCATAGGCATCATTGAAAATGGAACATGGGCAGTCACCGCCGGAAAATTCATGAAAGCGATGTTTGAGAAGTCGAAAAACATCACATGGACAGAAACCACCGTTACCATCAAATCCGCCATGAACCAAGCCAACAGGGAACAGCTTGCAAAGTTAGCGGATGAATTGTTAGCGTGAGAAAATTTGACAAAATAAAATTGCAGTCCGGTTTTTCGGACTGCAATTCCATAATGAAAGGATAAAACCATGATTGAAACGTTAAGAAGAAATCAGAATCTTTCTGATGAACAGTTGAAACGATTGCTTGAATCCAATCAATATGATGACGAATTGAGAAAATCCGCAAATGCAGTAAGAATTGAAAATTATGGTCATGCAGTTTATTTGCGTGGACTGATTGAATTTTCGAATTATTGCAAAAATGACTGTTATTATTGTGGAATTCGTCACAGCAATCATAATGCAAGCCGTTACCGCCTGACCTTAGAAGACATTTTAGAATGTTGCAAGGAAGGCTACCAATTAGGCTATCGTACATTTGTATTGCAAAGCGGAGAAGACCCCTATTTCACAGATGAAAAAGTCTGTCAGATAGTGTCGTCAATCCGAGAAAAATACCCAGATTGTGCAATTACGCTGTCAATCGGGGAGAAGTCCCACGAAAGCTACCAAGCGTATTTTGAAGCCGGAGCAGAGCGGTACTTATTACGGCATGAAACCGCCAACCCTGAACACTATAGCAAATTGCACCCCCATTCCATGAGTGGCGAACACCGGAAACAATGTTTATTTGACCTGAAAGAAATCGGCTATCAAGTGGGAGCAGGAATCATGGTAGGCAGTCCGCACCAGACCACAGAAAACATCATGGAAGACATTCGATTTATGCAGGAATTACAGCCGGACATGATAGGCATTGGACCTTTTCTCCCACACAAGGACACACCATTCAAAGACGAAAATCGGGGAAGTTTAGAATTGACATTAAGATTATTGGGGATTTTGCGTTTGATGTTCCCAGCGGTATTATTACCAGCCACAACGGCATTAGGAACAATACACCCCTTAGGGCGTGAAATGGGGCTGAAAATGGGAGCGAATGTCGTCATGCCGAACCTGTCGCCGGTATCTGTCCGCAAAAAGTATATGTTATATGATGACAAAATCTGTACCGGAGATGAATCAGCCCAGTGTATCAACTGTATGCAAGCGAGAGTAAAGGGAATCGGTTATCAGGTAGTATCCAGCCGTGGGGATGCATTAAGAATCCAGAAGCAGAAAGAAGCCTGAAAAGGCTTCTTTCTTTCAACTCTGGTATTCTTTCCTTAGAATGTGAGTTTCCAAATCTGCAATTCTTGTTGGGATAGGAATTCTGCTTTCCTTGCCAACGAGTGACATAGTAAACGTTGTCGCAGTATCGAGGGAGATGAAATTCCCGACTGACACAAACACAGGCTTAACCCCATCATGAGTACGGAGGACTTTTCCCCAGATTTCGCCGTCAATGACAATATCAGCAGTACTTCCGGCGATTTCGGGAACAGGGGGGCATTCCGTCACGCCGTCCGCCCGAAAGTAAGTTTTCGCCACTCCAATAGTAGGAGTATCCAGCGCAAAGGAAGCCTGAGAAGCAATTCCCATATGTCGGGGGTGGAGGTATCCATTTCCATCAAACATAAAAATGTCAGGATGGAGTGACAACTTTTTGACAGTCTCCAACACCAACGGCAATTCACGGAACGCAAGGAAAGACGGCATATAAGGAACAGTAATTTCCCCGAAAGAATGCGCCTTTTCTAAGATTTCGTGAGAATGGCAGTCAATCACGACAATACAGCAGACTGCAAATTCTTTTTCATCCTGATTCCAATAAGCGAGGTCAACCCCCGCCACAGTTTGCACTTGTTGGATAGGGAAGCGGTCATGGCAGTCAAGCCGATTCTGCAACTGATTTTGAACGGCTAAAAATTCCGCTTGTAATGTTTGTATCTCTTTCATAATCAACCTGCAATGTATTTCTGAATAAATTCATCCATGGGGATAGGCTTAGAATAATAATACCCCTGCAAACTGCTGACGTGGTATTTTTTGAGAAAATCACGCATTTCGGCAGTTTCCACACCTTCCACGCAAACTTCCGCCTCAAAGGATTCAGCCAATTCGGAGATAAATTGCACAGTATTCTGGTCTGACTTACTTTTCTCAACGTCCTTGACATATTCACGGTCAATTTTCACGGTATCCACTGGAATTTCACGTAAAAGCCCCAAGGAAGAAAAGCCCGTTCCGAAGTCATCCAGCGCAAGCCGGATACCATGTTCACGGAAAGCCTTAAACATATTTTTCAAAATGGACATATCCAGAATACGACAGCGTTCCGTAATTTCCAGACAGAGATTTTCCGGCGGAAATCCTGTTTCCTCCAGAATTTGCAATACCTCTGAAACAAAGGTACTTTTTTCAAGCTGTGCATAAGAAAGATTGACATTCATAATAAAATCAGGGTATTTTTGAAGTAAGAGCTTCCCATCCTCCATAGCCTGACGGAGAATCCATTTCCCAAGTTCAGGGAAAAGGGTATCTTGTTCCAGAACAGGGATAAACTGAATTGGCGGAACAGTTCCATAATCATCACTTTTCCAGCGAATGAGAGCCTCCATGCCTTTGAGTTCCTCTGTTTCCGCATCCATAATAGGCTGATAGCAAAGGAAAAATCCCTTGCAGTTCTCAGCAACGCTATTCCGGATAACGTTTAACTTTTCGATATAAAGACGGCTGTCATCAGAAAGCGAATCATCAAAAATTACAGCTTCCCCAAGTTTTTTGTTTTTGGATTCTGCATAAGCATATTTGAGACAGCAATAAACCGTTTCTGTCGTAATATCAAAATTATCTGTTACCACAATCCCAGCATTCAAGGAAAGGCTGATTCTTTCATCTTCCACAAAGTAATCATGCATAACAGTTTCCTGAATTTTCTTATAAACCTCTATCATTCCATCCCCATCCAGCGTATGAGAAATGACAGCGAATTTTGTACCATCCATGCGGTATGTTGCACCACAATTAGCAAATTTGCTTTGAATGAGATTGCCGAGGGAACGCAAAACGCTGTTTCCATAAGTATAACCATAAATATCATTGATATTGGAAAAATTGGTCAATCCCAGTAATAAAATGGTTGATTTTTCGTGCTTCCAGAATACAGACTTTAAATCATCAAAAAATCCGTAAAGACTCCGCAAACCTGTGACAGTATCAATATAACTCAATAATCCATGATTTTGAATTACTCCGCCGAAATAAAGTGCCTCTCCGTTCTCATCACGAATCACAACCCCCCTGCAAGTACAAACAGCATAAGTATTATCCTTAGCCTTAGCCCGATACTGCATATCATGATTGCCGGATTTTCCCTCAAAGATTTCCTGTATGCTTTTTTCATAACTTTCACGGTCATCAGGGTGAATATGTTCCGCCCAGATACCACCAGCATTTTCCATATAAACATTCGGTAAGTCAAAATACTCTACCGCTTTCTCAGACCATCGGGAAATGTCTTCTTTCATATCGCAAAGATAGACATATCGCCCACCTGCAATAATGGAAAATGCTTCAAATAAATTGTCCAGTTTTTGTTTTGCCTGTGGTGTCATAATAATCTTCCTCCCAACACTTTCAGATTACAGGACGACAAAACGATTTTTTCCTGTCCGTTTCGCCTCATACAAGGCTTTGTCGACACGCACTAACAGAGTATCCAAATTTTCTCCCTCGATAACTGTCGTCACGCCAATGCTGACAGTTTGGTGTCCAGCTTCCGGAAATGCAATCGCCGAAAAATCTTCTAAAATATGGGAAGCTGCACCCTCTGCCAATGTAAGGTCATACGGCAGAAGCAGCATAAATTCCTCACCGCCCCATCTGCCAGCAGAAGCCTTCGGGCAGTATTTGGCAATTCCATTCCGCAGTAAATCTGAAAGACCAATAATCACATTATCGCCTTCTTTATGTCCAAATGTATCATTGACATGTTTGAAATTATCAATATCCAACATCACAAGAGAAAGAGACTTTCCAGAAATCAATTGTTCCTTGATACGTCTTTGAATTTCCGCACGGTTAAATAATTTTGTCAAACCGTCCGAAACTGCCACAAAAGCAAGTTGTTCATTGGCTTGTTCCAATTCTCTGGTAGACGCTTCAATAAATGTAGCCAGTCGGCTAATCAAAGAAACCTTTCCATTGAAATCCTCATCACTGGAATGAAAATGATTTTCCTTTTGTGGGTCAAGACTTCCTTCACGGGCAGCCGCCACAACCAAAGTAACATTATGTTGATTCATATAGCCATTTGTCCGCAGGAATTCACCAGAGGTATAAAAACCGGATGTTGGTGCAACTGTCTGAAATGGTGCAGTTTCCTTGCTGATTTCCTTCACACCCCAGAAAGTACGTCTTGCCGCACAGGAATAAATTCTGACAGCTTCCGGCTGAAATTCTCCGATTTCACTCCCGACACTATAAACACTTTGTAAAATCGTCAAAGGGTCTCCATAAGCCAAATGTGCAACAACATCCTCCTCCATATCTGCCGTCATAATAATTGACCCATCCGGATTACTGGAAACAGGCGCACGAAGTAAGTTAATCCCCCCATGTTCATAGAAAAATGGAAATTCGAGCGTATTTTCAAAAAAGTGTTCATTGTTTTTGATATTGAGGTATTTTTGATAGATATGATAAGCTGGTCTGTTGTCAAGCTCATAAAGGGTACTTCCTTCCGCCCTAGTGACATGGAATATACGTCCTAAAGGCTTCCAGCCGGTAACATGGGTAGTAGTGACATGGTAATCATCACCGCCCAGCAATAAGAACGCCACACCATTGTTAGAATATTTTCCAGAAGAAGTGAAAACACAAGAGCGGTCATCATTCATATCAGAATTGAAAGCCCCACCGCCGAAAATCTCAATTCCCTCTGGAATCTGCTGTAATGCCTCACAGAAAGGAGTCATAGACATACCACGGATTGTCACCAGCATATCAATGCTTTTGACCCATGGTCTTTCCTGTATCTTTTCCAAAAGGTCATCTACAACAGGAACAATTGTTTCATTTGTCAGTTGATACTGCAAAACTTCCGCCTGTGTAGAAGGAAATTCACAAATCGTACAAACAATAGAAATATCAGTGCTGGAAAGTACCCCATACAGAATATTGCCATTCGTTGAGCATCCCATATAAAGTGAATTCGGGATTTCTTTCACAATCGTATCACAAATTTCTGAAATCAAATCTTCATCAATGGAATTAGAAAAAATATGAAAAATCGTTTTCGAAGTAATGTGCAATTGACACCACTGCTTGATTTTAGAGAGTTCTTTCTTCAAAGATGCCTTACTGTGGTAATTAAACTGGAATTGTTTCATAGTTCCGTCCTCCTGTTAGTGTTTGAATTTACTATCATTATACCATAAAGTGAAAGAAATGTCAATCCTGAATTTGTGAATATTTGAGATATTTTAAATCTTAATCGTTTAATTTTTTGTATACTCATCCAAAATATTATGTTGAAATTTGGCTTATTGTCAAATCAGCATAAAATATCAACAGGATTTTTGTGCAAAGTGATATTTTTTTAAAATCTTGTCAGGATTCGTGCAAGAAATGTGTATAGTAAGTAAATACACATAGAAAGGTGTGAAAAATATGCTTTCAGCAATTTCAAATGAAACAGGACAAGCCCCCACAATTGAAATGTCCAGCATCAGTTTCGCAATTGTGGACGAATACAAAGATACAGTATTCAGAACGGCTTTGACAGTTACCGGAAATTTTGCCGATGCGGAAGACATCACACAGGAAGTATTTCTGAAATATTTCCAGCTGAGACCGGAATTTGAAACGAAATCCCATGAAAAAGCGTGGTTATTGCGAGTAACAATTAATTCCGGAAAAAATCTCCTCCGTAGCGTATGGCACAGCAGAAGGGGAGAAGTAGATTTATCGCAAATCCCCCAGCCCGAAACCCAGAAACACCCCGAAGTCTTACAGGCGGTCTTAGCATTGCCCGAAAAGTACAGAATTGCAATTTATTTGTACTATTACGAGGAATATTCCATTCAGGAGATTGCACAAATGACCGGACGCACACAAACCGCCATAGCCCAGCATTTAAGCCGAGGACGTGCAAAGCTCCGCAAAAAATTAGGAGGTGACAAATCATGAGCTTGAAGAAGCAAATCAAAAAAGCGTACAATGGAGTACACGCTCCCGAAGATTTAGCCGAACGCATCAAGCAGGAATTTTACCAGAAAGATTTTCAGGAAGATTTTGACCTTGACGAATATCAGGAAGACACACCCCAAAGACCAGCATTTTTGAAATATCTGGTATACATAGCCGCCATGACAGCAATTGGAATAGGGTGTGTTTCCGCCCTGAACTACATGGAGCAATTCCGCACAGATTTCCGACCAGCCACCAGAGTGAATATGAATCCCCCAGTTTCTGAAGTTTTCAGTTATGGGGAAAATTCTACAGCTGACGAAAACACCGAGACAGCAATCGTTCCGAACGTTGTCAATTATTATGTAGATTATGCAGTAAAAGTATTAGCACAGGAAGGCTTTGAGCCAGAAATTACCTTTGAATTTTCAGTGGACGGAACAGAGGAAAATTGTGTTTTCAGTCTCACATTCAACGGCGAAGAAATCGCCGACAAACCCGCCCCGATTGGCTCAAAAATTACAGTTCATGTAAATAAGGGAATGGATGCAGAGGATAGTGAAATTTTGATTCCCTATGTCATTGGCATGAAAGAGGAGCAAGCGAAATCCCTTTTAGAGTATTACGGTTTAAACATTGAATGGAGTTACGAAGAATCCGACAAACCAGCCGGAACAGTAATTTCACAAACCCCCGAAAAGGAAACAATGGTGAAAGCAGGCGACACCATTTATTTAACCATAGCAAAGGGAAATTCCCAAACAGCAGACAACACCACCGAAACAGCAACCGTCCCCGATGTATTGGGTTATCATGTACAGTTTGCGCTGAATCTTTTGCATGATGCCGGATTTGAAACGCAGATTTACTATGAAAATTCCGAAGTGCCGAAAGACGGCGTATTCAGTATGACCCTTGACGGCGAAGAAATCGCAGGAAAAAACGTCCCCATTGGCTCAAGAATTGCCCTCCATGTTTCAGATGTTCCCAACGGAGCAAAGGGAATGCCGGATTTCTTAGGCATGGAAGAAGCTGAAGCAACGAAAATTTGTGAAGAATTGGGCTTGATGGTAAAAACCGAAGATGAAGAAAGCCCCGAACGAGCCGGAACAGTGATAGCACAGACATTGGAAGCTGGTTCAATTATCCAGCAAGGTATGCTTATCACATTAGTAATTGCAAGTGAATAATTTCAGAAATTCCGGTGATACTATCCTCAACAGGAGGTGAAACAAACAACTCCTGACGGCATATCACAAACGGAATCCCGCACCGTCCACGATATGTCGAGACGGTGCGGAGATGGGAGTGAATGACATGAGCAAGAAGCGTTCTAACAATCACCAGCAGAGAAACGGCGGTGAAGGTGAACAGAATCCACGTCCGGAAACTGAACCCGACAGCCACCCGTCCTGCTAATCCCTAAAAATGCAAAACCCTCGATGTGACGTTTGCCATATCGGGGGTTTTGTAGAAAGGTGTGATTGGGAGTAAGCGTTAGTTAGTCGTCCAGAAGGGTGAAACGGAATTCATCCCCGACCTTATCCATAAACATGACTTTCGGTCTGACCCAGACGGAATTATCAGCATCACTGCGGTAAACGACCATTTCTTCAAGGGATTCAGTATGCTTGGCAATAGCAAGCACAGTATATTGACCGCCCTTGTAGTGACGGTAATGCTGACCCTCATGCAGTTCACGAGGAGTTTCAACAGGTTCTGCCTTAGGTTCAGGCTGAACATTGACAATATCATCATTCACAATAATCATGGAGCTGAAAGCATCCATATGCAGGAACACTTGACCATTTTCCACACGGACAGCATTTCCGCTCAGAACGTCAACCAATGCGCCGTAGTGTGTGCCAAACTGCATATCACAAGGCGAATCCTGCAAATTAAGCGCAACATAAACAGTTTGCCCTTCCAATTCCTTAGAAAATACCATTTGTTGGTTACGGATGATAACGGTATTATAATTACCAGTCCGCAGAGCCGGATAAGCACGGTAAATTCTGCCCAGCTTGACAATATGCTTGTAAATGGGAGCATTGGTATCCATATCAGCAATATTGAGACAAGGACGCATAGGAGAATCATCACCGCCCTGTTTTGCGCCCTGAATGCCGAATTCAGAACCGTAGTAGATAGACGGAATACCGGGCATAGCATACAGCAGGGTATAGCAAGTATTCAAATAATTTTGATTATTGAGTTGACTTGCAAGGCGGTTGACGTCGTGATTATCCACGAAGTTATACAAACAGATATTGCGATAGATACCGCCATTAGAGCCAGATTGACGGTTGATGGAGTAGTTAATTTCGAAATAATTCTTATCATTATGGGAAGAATAGATTCCCTTGTAGCATTCGTAGTTAGTGACAGAATCAAGCATTTCAGGGTTAGCCCATCTGTTATAGTCACCATGGATAATTTCGCCCATGAGCCAGAAATCGGGTCTTTTTCCCTTGCAGAAAGAGCGGATTCTCTTAAAGAAATTGAAGTCGATGCAGTCCGCAGCATCGAAGCGGATACCGTCAATCTTGAATTCTTCAATCCAATAATTGACTGCATCAATTAAATGGTCACAAACCCCGACATTATGCAAATTGAGCTTAACGAGGTTGTAATGTCCATTCCATCCCTCATACCAGAAGGGGTCGCCACAAGGGGAATTACCCCCAAAGTTCAGATTTTGAAACCAATCGCAATAACCTGAACCCTGTCCCTTTTGCTGAATGTCAACAAATTGAGGGAATTTTCTTCCAACGTGATTGAAAACACCATCCAAAATGATACGGATACCATTATTGTGCAGTTCTTCACAAATATGCTTAAACATATCATTTGTACCAAGACGGCGGTCAATCATCTTATAATCAGTTGTATCATAACCATGTTCCACAGATTCAAAGACTGGACCAAAATAAACCGCATCCACATTCATTTCCTTGAAATGGGGAATCCAATCCAGAACCTTTTCCAAACGGTTGACAGGTTCACCACCCTCATTGAAACGAGGCGCACCGCAGAAACCTAGCGGATAGATGTGGTAAACAATCGCATTTTCATACCAATTCATTCCAAAAACTCCTTATTACTTTGTGATTAAGTGAACATACCGTTACTTGACAGAACCCTCCAAAAAATAACTCGCCTCCATATCTGCCACATTTAATGCAAGAGCAAGCGGAAACATTTCCAAGGCTCTCCCGACATTGTTTTTATTTTCATCACCAGAAAACCCCATATGATAGCGAATCGCAAAAGCCTCATCACGGGTAAGGCGCATATAGCTTGAAACAATGTAAACGGATTTTTCACCGTGACCATAGGGAAGTGTATCTTCAATTGTGTAATAGGGTACTTTTTCCCATACACCCTTATCATTTTTTGCGTTGCGATAATCCACTTTATAGAAATTCAATTTACAAACATCATGAAGCAAAGCCACAAGAGCAATCGTTTCCTCTGAATAATCCATGTGGTAAAGTTCCTTTGTGCGTGGTCTTGCAAGGTAATCCACAAGGCATTCATACACATTGACACTATGCTGAACCAATCCGCCCTCATAAGCACCATGGAAGCGTGTACTGGATGGCGCAACAAAAAAATCACTTGCATCACTCAATAAATAATTCAGCAGATTTTCAGAACCTTTGCGATGAATTTTTTCTTGATAAATCGAAATAAAAGTATCTTTCGCACTCATGAAATGAAGCACTCCCTTCCTGCAAAGTCCGATGATACGGATATCAACAACATCTATTATAACATCTTTTCAGAAGAATAGCAAGTCTTTTTGTAAAATTTCATTGTTTAGCACAGACTTTTTTCAACATATTTGTAAGATATGCACAATAATAAAAAGCGGAAATAGGGAAATGCTATGATAGAGTTGTGTAACAACTCAGAAAGGAGTCGAAAAATCATGAAACAAACGAAATTGATTGCTCCAGCATTTGCGGCAGCAATGCTTTTGACAGGTTGTGGCGGTAGAAACCACAACGACAATATCGCAAATGACAGAAATCGAGTAGACAACGCTCCAGCCACTACAGCCACTCCCCAGCAACAGCAAGATAATGACAGTAGCATCAGAAGAAGCAATGAAAGCGCAGTAGATGACATGGCTCGAACCAGTGACCGTGTTCGTGACAACATTCGTGATGATAACCATGACAATAACCGTGTTGAAAATGCGGTCAGTGACATTGCAGAAGGTGGCAGAAAGCTTGCAAGTGATGTGGTTTCCGATGCCAGAGAAGCTGTCAACGATGTCGTTGACGGCAGGGAAGATAATGACGGCACTTACAGAGCAGATGAAAACGGCAATGTAAACAACTAATCTTTCAGCAGAAAAAAACGGCGTATGCAAAAATATGCCGTTTTTTGTTGCACTGTGAAAAAGAAAAAATGCATACATATCAAAAAAATTTAAAAAAATATTGACATTTGCCATTGAATTTGTTATAATAATAACAGACTTTTTACAGTCATAGCATACCCCATTGAGAGAAAGGAAAGAGGATTTTTATGGAAAGCAGACAAATTGAAATCACGGCTCAGAATAACAACAATGTAAAGTTAGGCTTAATTCCGGGACACTTTGCAACCAACCACTCCCATGTTAATTATTTTGTGGATATGACCACCACGAAAACACAGTACCGTGCAGCCCGTGAAGCAGCCCGTGAGCTGGCGAAATTCTATGCACACAATAAGCAGATTGATACCATCCTTTGCTTTGAAGGTACAGAAATGATTGGTGCATTTTTAGCCCATGACCTTTGCAGTGCATCCAATAGCATGAGCAATGGATTGGATATTTCCGTCATCACCCCTGAAACGAACATGAATAATCAGATGATTTTCAGAGACAACCTCCAGAAGAATGTTTATGGCAAGCAGATTCTGTTATTGATGGCATCTGTTTCCACTGGAAAATCCATTACACGCTGTGTAGACTGCCTGAAATATTACAGTGGAAAGCTTGCCGGCATTGCAGCAATTTTCTCAGCGATTCCCGAATATCAGGGAATGAAAATTGATTCCGTTTTCACAATGGAAGACATTCCCGAATACAAGACGGAACTCCCCTCCAGATGCCCGCTTTGTGCCGAAGGTGTCAAGGTAGATGCAATTGTGAATAGTTTCGGCTATTCGAAAATCTGATGAAACACAAATTCCCACAAGTAGAATTCAATGCCCCTGTAATAGTTTGGTTCACTATCATTTCATTTGTTGCATTGTTATTCAGCTATGCCACAGGAGGCGCATCCACAGGGATGTTGTTCACCTGTTACCGTTCAGGATGGCTTGACCCCTTAATGTACATAAGGATGTTGACATATGTAATTGGACACGCCGACATCACGCATTTTGTCAGCAATTTCACCACCATCATTTTAATTGGACCCATGCTGGAAGAAAAATATGGTAGCAAGCGATTATTGGGAATGATGGCAATGACCGCCTTCATAGGTGGCTTATTCAACGTCGTATTTACCAATCATGCACTGGTAGGGGCGAGTGGAATTGTTTTCATGTTCATCATTCTATGTTCATGGACAAGTGTAGCAAGCGGAAAAATACCATTGACCATGATTTTCGTTGTCCTGATTTACATTGGTCAGGAAGTTTTGATGGCATTAACCGTACAGGACAATGTTTCAAGAATCACCCACATTTTGGGCGGTATTTGTGGCATTGGCTACGGAATGTATTACAACCAGCATAAATTAACCAAAATATAACAAATAGAAAAAGGGCTGAAAATTTTTCAGTCCTTTTTGTATAAAAAAAATGGAAAAAACTGAAAAAACACTTGCATTTTTGAAAAAAGTGTGATATACTAAAAGTAATATCACCGGAAAGGAGCGGTTTATATGATTAAAGTAACAGTCAAAGGAACAGAATTGTCACAGGAGGAAATCAATAATTATATTTTCTACACAAAAAAGCGATATGGTACGGTACTCCCTGAAAATTTACAAATCACCTTAGAAGCTGACGGCGACTATGTGAATATCAGTTATCATCCGCCGTTCCATTTCAATGCCTATCGGGGAACAGATTACCTTGTCAATGATGCCGAAAAGCTGAATGAATCCAAGTTTGCAGAATTGCAGGAAAAAGTACCCAATACCCTCGATTAAATTGCATATAAAAAAGGCTGCCGCTCGTGATGCGGTAGCCTTTTGAATTTCGTTTTAAGAATGTCCCTTTGAATTTCTCGTGATGAAACCAAAGTCTGCTAAAATGTCCTTCTTCCATGTCAGTTTGTCCAGAAAAAAAGAAACGTACCTCATTTGACTTTCATATTCAAGAGGACATTTTTTCCTGAGCGATGTTGCAATCGAAGCTTATCAGTGACAAGCGCAATAAATTCGGAATTCGTTGGTTTTCCCTTACAGGTATTAACCGTATAACCAAAGAATGCGTTTAAAATATCGAGGTCTCCTCTGTCCCATGCAATTTCGATAGCGTGGCGGATAGCACGCTCTACTCTGGAAGCAGTGGTATTATATTGCTTTGCAACTGTCGGATAAAGTAACTTTGTCACACTCTCCAAAAGTTCTGCATTCTCTAAAGAAGCCAAAATTGCTGTACGCAAATAATAATACCCCTTAATGTGTGCAGGAACACCCAGCTGATGAATAATTTCTGTCACCGTCACTTCCATATCCTGCATATCAATCGGAGCATTTTCACTGTCTGCAATAATCTCTGCTATCCGTTCAGCAAGTACAGAATTGTCGAACGGTCGAAGCATGAAATGCTTAGCCCCAAGCTCCATGATACGTTTTTCAACAAACGAATTATCATAGGAAGATGTAACAATAAATGCCGGAAATACGGCACATTCCTCTTTGACTCGTTTCATCAGCTCAATGGAATCCATGTGTGGCATTACATTTTCTACCACAACGACATCCGGTCTTTCATCTATGATAGCATTCAATAAAACTTGTCCATCTTTCCGCCTCGTGATTGCATAAAAACCACGGGAACGAAGCGCACTTGCTGTGGAAATCCCATAATCTGCGGTGTCGTCACCAATAAGAATTTTCTTATGGCTCATAAGATATTTTCCCTCCTTGTATTAATTTTTTCCCCTCCCTACAGTATTATGTTAGCATATATCACTTATTTAATCAATAGCGAACCACGTCAGAAAATATTCCTTTTTGTCAGAAGAAAGGAATATTTTCAAGTTAATAAGTGAGAAATAATGTTTTTTGGTATCCGATGTATCACATCTTTCCCATCCAAAAATTCCCCACGGTAATGTATAATATACATAATATTCATTAAATAATAAATATATGAATAAAAATTCGAAAATTTCATAGGATATTGATACAAAAACCCTTGACAATTCTATATGGAATGGTGTATAATAAAAGTGCTTGAATAGCGCAAGGCATTTGCCTTGACAAATATCAGGAGGTTTTTGAATTATGGCAAAGAAAGAAATTAAGAAAGTAGTACTCGCATATTCCGGCGGTCTGGACACTTCCATTATTATTCCGTGGCTCAAGGAAAACTACAACAATTGTGAAGTTATCGCTGTCTCTGGTAATGTGGGACAGGGTACGGAATTGGATGGTCTGGAAGAAAAGGCACTGAAAACCGGTGCATCGAAACTCTACATTGAAGACCTGACAGAAGAATTCATTACAGATTATGTATTCCCCACCGTTCAGGCTGGTGCAATTTATGAAAATCGCTATATGTTGGGTACTTCCTTTGCACGTCCCATCATTGCAAAGAGAATCGCAGAAATCGCACTCAAAGAGGGCGCAGACGCTATCTGCCATGGTTGCACAGGTAAGGGAAATGACCAGGTTCGTTTTGAATTGACTATCAAGGCTTTTGCGCCTGATATGGAAATCATTGCACCGTGGAGAATTTGGGACTTAAAGTCTCGTGACGAAGAAATCGACTATGCAGAAGCACACGACATCCCGCTGAAAATTAACCGTGAAACCAACTATTCCAAGGATAAGAACCTTTGGCATCTGTCCCACGAGGGCTTAGATTTGGAAGACCCTGCCAATGAACCGCAGTATGAAAAAGAGGGCTTTTTGGAAATGGGTGTATCTCCCATCCAAGCACCTGATAAGCCTACCTATGTAACCATTCACTTTGAAAAGGGTATTCCCACAGCCATTGACGGTGTAGAAATGAACGGCACACAAATTGTCACCAAGCTGAATGAATTAGGCGGTGCAAATGGTATTGGTTTGGCTGACCTTGTAGAAAACAGACTGGTTGGCATGAAGTCCCGTGGCGTTTATGAAACCCCTGGTGGAGCAATTCTGTATCATGCACATGAAGTACTGGAAACCATCACTATTGATAAGGAAACCGCAAGAGTAAAGCAGTACTTAGGTATCAAGTTCGCTGATATTGTATATAATGGTCAGTGGTTCACACCTCTGCGTGAAGCAATGTCCGCATTTGTGACCGAAACACAGAAGACTGTAACAGGTGATGTACGTCTGAAACTGTACAAGGGAAATATCATCAATGCCGGAGTAACTTCCCCCTATACATTGTATGACCCTGAAGTAGCTACATTTGATGCAGATGAAGTATATGACCAGAAGGATAGTGCAGGCTTTATCAATCTCTTTGGTTTGCCGATTAAGGTAAAAGCTCAGCTTGATAAGAAGAGAGCAGAAAAAAAGGACTGATTTCCATGAGCGAAAAAAATCAAGTTCCTGAATCAGCCCCCCATAATACCATTACCACTGTCAATAAGGTAATCACAGGGGAAGAATTGAGGAGTGCTGTATTTGAGCAAGTTGACCTTGATGGAGCTGTATTCAGTGAATGTAATCTGTATTGTGTTGCAATAACCAATTGTAATATCACACAGGTGAGAATTGAAGAAAGTGGAATGGAAAATTCCCAGTTTCGCAACATGGGCATGAAGAATGCCTCATTCCAAGCAGTGGATATGCACCAGAGCAGTTTTGCAGATGCAGATTTGACAGGCTCACAAGTGAAGCATCTTGATATGAGCAATACAACATTCCAGAATGTGAATTTGAGTGAAACCATCTATGAAAGCGTAGCCTTTGTAGGTGCAAAGTTCAATGATTGTGTTTGGGATGATGCCGAAATCAATGGAATTCCTGTCCGTGACCTGTTAGCCGCTTATATGGAAGTACACAATAACTAAGAATAACTCATGATAGCACGGAGGTTTTGCAGTTTTGCAAATCTCCGGTGCTGTCGTTTAGTGAACCGGAGGAAAAAGATTATGGCACTTTGGGCAGGCAGATTTTCAAAGGAAGTTGACGAGACCGTCAATGCATTCAATTCGTCAATTGCCTTTGATGCAAGAATGTACGCACAGGACATCCGTGGAAGCATTGCACACGCAACAATGCTGGGAAAATGTGGAATTATCGAACAGTCCGAAAGTGAAGCTATCATTGAAGGCTTGAAGGGCATTCTTGCAGATATTGAAAGCGGAAAATTGGAATTTGACCCGAACGCAGAAGACATCCATATGTTTGTGGAAGCTGAATTGACCAAACGTTTAGGCAGTACCGGAAAGCGGTTACATACAGCACGTTCCAGAAATGACCAAGTAGCCCTTGACATCCGTCTGTATTTGCGTGACAAGATGGAAGACATCAAGAAGCTTATCAAGGAATTAGCCTTGACAATATGCAACATTGCAAGCGAACACACAGAGACCATCATGTCAGGCTATACGCATTTACAGAGAGCGCAGCCCATCACATTTGCGCATCATTTGTTAGCCTATGCGCAGATGTTAAAGCGTGACTACGCACGAATGGTAGATGCAGTAGAGCGGATGAATGAATGTCCCTTAGGGAGTGGCGCATTAGCCGGAACAACATACCCGATAGACCGTTTCATGACGGCGGAATTATTGGGCTTTGACAGACCAGTAGCGAACAGTCTGGACGGAGTATCCGACCGTGATTTCTGTGTAGAAATCGGCTGTGCATTGTCCTTGTTGATGACCCATTTGTCAAGATTTTCAGAAGAAATTATTTTATGGTGTTCATGGGAATTCAAATTTGTGGAGCTGGATGATGCCTTTGCAACGGGTTCATCCATCATGCCCCAGAAGAAAAACCCTGATGTAACGGAGTTAATCCGAGGAAAGACCGGCAGAGTGAACGGCGATTTAATCACCTTGCTTTCCATGCTCAAAGGCTTACCCCTTGCCTACAATAAGGATATGCAGGAAGACAAAGAAGCCATCTTTGATGCAATCGACAATACAGAACTTTGCCTGAAAACCTTCATTCCTATGTTAAAGACCATGAGAGTATTGAAAGAAAATATGAGAAATGCCGCAGCGAAAGGCTTCATCAATGCGACTGATTGTGCAGACTATCTTGTCAAAAAGGGAATGCCCTTCCGAGATGCCTACAAAATCACCGGAACGCTGGTAGCAAGGTGTATTGAACAAAATCTGACATTAGAAACATTGCCCTTAGAGCAATACAAAGAAATGACGGAATTATTTGAGGAAGATGTATACCAAGCAATCAACCTTGAAACCTGTGTGAAATGTCGTTCCTCTTACGGAGGAGCATCACCGGAAGCCGTCAAGAAACAGCTTGCGGACTTAGTGGAAGCGTTCGCATGAGAAAACGGCAGATAAAATTCATCCTTGCATTGACCTCGCTTTCATTTCTGATATGGATGATAGGGGAAGGGTTAATAGCGTGGCTCATCAATAATTATTATATCTCCTTAGGATGGGGAATTTTCTGTTTCATAGCGTGTTGTGGATACAGCGTCTGGAAATGTCCCCACGAGCTTGACGAAGACGAAAACGAGGATGAAGAAACATAAGGAGCTGAAACAAATGAAAGTATATGTAGATGGACAGGCAGGCACAACCGGATTAAAAATCATTGACCGTCTGTCAAATCGTGAAGACATCACCCTGTTAAAAATTGCAGACGAAGACCGCCACAACAATGAAAAGCGAGCAGAAATCATGGCAGAAGCGGACTTCACATTTTTATGCTTGCCAGATGCAGCCGCCATTGAAGCGGTGACATTAGCCGGAAATCATACCAGAATATTAGATGCCTCCACAGCGCACAGAACAAATCCGGAGTGGGCATATGGATTTCCGGAGCTGAATGCAGAATTTCGGAATAAAATAGTAAATTCCACCAAAACCGCCGTTCCGGGGTGTTATGCAAGCGGATTCATTTCCATGATGTATCCAATGGTAAACCATGGTTTGATTCCGGCAGATTTCCCAGTATTTGCCTATGCAACATCTGGCTATAGCGGAGCTGGAAAGAATGCGATAGCGATTTATGAAGGCGCAGACAAGCCGGAAGAATTCAATTCTCCCAGACAATATGCCCTGTCACAGCATCACAAGCATTTACCAGAAATGCAGAAATTTTCCGGTTTGACCCATGCGCCCATGTTCAACCCGATTGTATGCGATTATTACAGCGGAATGGTCGTATCAATTCCGGTTCAAACCAGAATGTTGGATAAAAAAATCACCCTTGCACAGGTGAATGAAATGTTCCGTGAGCATTACGCTGATGCAAAGTTAGTAACTGTCAATCCGTTAATGACGGACGAAGAGCAGGGGAAATTTTTCTTAGCATCCAATACGTTGAGCGGACAGAACAAGCTGGAAATTTTCACCTTTGGCAATGACGAGCAGATGTTATTGTGTGCGAGATTGGATAATTTAGGAAAAGGCGCATCCGGAGCAGCCGTGCAGTGCCTGAATATCATGATGGGTATTGACGAAACAACAGGCTTAATTTAACTCTATTAAATAAAATTAAATAATAATACTATTTTAAATAAGGAGGCATTATTTTGAAGAAGAAGGAATTCAAAGACCTTGAATTTATTGAAGGCGGGGTATGTGCGGCGCAGGGCTTTTTAGCAAATGGAGTACATTGTGGAATCAAGGCAGGCGGAGACCCGAAGAAAAACGACCTTGCCATGATTTATGCAAAAGTACCATGTGCAGCGGCGGCAATGTACACCACCAACAAGGTACAAGGCGCACCGATTCAGGTGACAAAGGAGCATTTGAAGGACGGTACAGCAAGAGCTGTAATTGTGAATTCTGTCAATGCAAATACCTGCAATGCAGACGGCATTGAAAAGGCGGAAAAAATGTGTGAACTCACAGCGAACGCATTAGGCTTAAAGCCGGAAGATGTGATAGTAGCATCAACCGGAGTGATTGGACAGCCGTTACCAATTGAACCCATCATTCAGGGAATGACCCCACTGGTAGAGGGATTGAGCGAGACAGGCAATACAGAAGCCGTGAATGCTATCATGACAACGGATACCAGACAGAAAGAAATTGCTGTGGAGTTCAAGGCAGGGGAGAGAACGTGCCGTCTTGGGGGAATGCTCAAAGGTAGTGGCATGATTCACCCGAATATGGCAACAACCCTGACATTTTTGACGACAGACTGTGACATTGATTCCGCCCTGTTAAAGGAAGCCCTTCGGGAAGTAGTTGCCTTGACATTGAACCGTGTCAGTGTAGATGGTGACACCTCCACCAATGACATGGTATGCATTTTAGCAAATGGCGCAGCTGGAAACCCAAAAATCACAAAAGAGAATGAAGACTATGAAAATTTCCGTGATGCACTGTATGCAGTACTGATGAATTTAGCTCGTATGATGGCGAGAGACGGCGAAGGCGCAAGCAAACTGATTGAATGCCTATGTGATGGCGCACCGGATGACAGAACAGCAGAAATTGTGGCAAAGTCCGTTATCACATCCAGCCTATTCAAAGCGGCAATGTTTGGAGAAGATGCCAATTGGGGAAGAATCCTCTGTGCCGTAGGCTATGCACCGGCAGAATTTGATATTCAGCAAGTGGATGTAAGTATCAGTTCTGAAAAGGGTGTAATCATTGTCTGTGAAGATGGGGCAGGAGTAGAATTTTCCGAAAAAAAGGCAAAAGAAGTGTTGTCGGAAGAAGAAATTCGGGTTCATGTTTCCATTGGAAAAGGAGAAGGCGCAGCAGTAGCATGGGGCTGTGATTTGACCTATGATTATGTGAGAATCAACGGTGATTACCGCAGTTGAGCAGGAGGAGAAAAATGAATAATATTTCAAATGAAGTCCGTGCAAAGGTCTTAAATGATGCCTTACCCTACATACAGAAGTACCACAATAAAGTAGTCGTTGTGAAGTACGGCGGTAATGCAATGACGAATGAAACCTTGAAACAAGCGGTTATGAGTGACATTGTACTGTTGACCTTAGTTGGGGTAAAAGTCGTGTTAGTACACGGCGGAGGGCCTGAAATCAGCGATATGTTGAAAAAGCTGAACATTGAGAGCAAATTCATCAACGGTTTACGCTACACAGATGAAGCCACAGTGGATGTAGTAAAAATGGTACTTGCCGGAAAAGTCAACAAGGAATTAGTATCATTATTAGAGCAGAATGGCGGTAGTGCAGTAGGGTTATGTGGATTAGATGAAAGAATGTTGCTTGCAGAGCGCACCTATGGCGCAGATGGTGAAGATTTAGGTTTTGTTGGCAATGTGACGAAAGTCAATGCAAAGCCGATTCGTGATGCAATCGCCAACGGAGTCATCCCAGTTATCGCAACAGTAGCAAGTGATGAATATGGTCAGACCTACAACATCAACGCAGACACCGCAGCCGCAAGAATCGCCGCCGAATTAGGCGCAGAGAATCTGATTTTATTGACAGACATCGCCGGACTATTGAAGGACAAGGACGACCCCACAACCCTCATACCGGAATTGAATGTCAGTGAAGTACCCTTCATGAAGAAGAGGGGCATTATTTCCGGCGGAATGATACCCAAGATTGATTGTTGTGTAGAAGCTGTCAGAAGAGGCGTGAAGAAAACGGTTATCATTGATGGCAGAGTACCGCATTCCATTTTAATTGAAATTCTCTCCAACGAGGGAATTGGAACGATGTTCAGATGATGTTACTATTGCAGGCATTTCCAATCCTGATAGCATTGCTGTGTATTGGATTGGCATTCCTCCCCGAACATCATAAGAGCATCAGAAATCCGGTCTACACAGACGGAATCATTGTCAGAAAAAACGTTCAGAGAATCCAGAAAAGGCAGACAGAAACAGAAGCATTCGCCCCTGTATGCTGTTACAAAGTCGGCGAAAGGGAAATCACCGCCACAAGCCGTGAATACTTTCCCGAATGGCAATATCATTATCTGAACGGTCAGCAAGTAAAAATATGTTATGATGAACAGAATCCCGATTTATTCCAAATTTGCGGAAACAAAAGCGAATGGAAGAAAGGCGTATTATTAACCGTCGGAATTGGGACGCTGGTAGCCTATTTCATATTACGATTGCAATATCATTGAAAAGGAGTTAGATTTATGAGTACCATAGAACAAACAGACGAACATATCATGCACACTTATGCAAGAAGTGGCATTGTATTAGACCATGGAAATGGTGCAACCTGTCAGGATGCCTCCGGCAAGACCTACATTGACTTTGGCAGTGGCATTGGTACGACCTCGCTGGGCTTCTGTAATGAAGCGTGGGCGGATGCCGTATGTGCGCAAGTGCGCACGATTCAGCACACCTCGAACCTTTTTTATCAACAGCCCCAAGCCACCCTTGCAGAGAAACTCTGCGCCATGACAGGCTATACAAAGGTATTTTTTGGCAATAGTGGAGCAGAAGCGAATGAATGCGCCATCAAAATTGCAAGAAAGTACAGCTTTGACAAATACGGCGAAAACAGAAACACCATCATTACCCTTGTCAATTCCTTCCATGGCAGAACCATTGCCACCCTGTCCGCCACTGGTCAAGACGTATTCCATAATTACTTTTTCCCATTTGTAGGCGGTTTTCGTTATGCAAAAGCGAATGATATTGCTGATTTGCATGAAAAGCTGGATAATACTGTATGCGCCATCATGATTGAATATGTCCAAGGAGAAGGCGGAGTGATGGCACTGGAGAAAGATTTTGTGCAGGAAATCCGCAAAATCTGTGACGAAAAAGACATCTTGATGGTAGTGGACGAAGTGCAGACCGGTGTTGGAAGAACAGGGAAATTCCTTGCTGGGGAACATTACGGCATCAAAGGCGACGTTGTAACCCTTGCCAAAGGGATTGCCGGAGGTTTGCCAATGGGTATCTGTATGGCAAATGAAAAATGTGCTGATGTATTGGGGACTGGCGCACATGGTTCAACATTTGGCGGTAATCCAGTAGCCGCCGCCGGAGCTGTCAAAGTATTGGAAATTTTGCAGTCAGAAGGCATGATGGAAAGCATCCTTGAAAAGAGTGCCTATATCCGTGAAAAGCTTTTCACCTTAGAGGAAGTCAATGGAGTATCTGGTTTAGGCATGATGATAGGAATTTCCCTCAAAACCAAAAAAGCACCCGATGTTCTCAAATCTTGCCTTGATAATGGACTTTTAGTATTAACCGCTAAAGACCGTGTAAGATTACTTCCGCCTTTGACAATCAGCTGGGAGGAACTGAAAAAAGGAACTGAAATTCTTTGTAATGTATTGGAGGGATAAATATGGAATTAGTTGTCATACCAACAGGGTCAGGAAAGTATAACGTAATTGACACAAAAGATAGAAAATTATATTCCGTTACCAAAAAAAGGAAATTGGTTGGAAATTCGATTACTACTCTCCACGATGCGAGTGGGTATGCACTTTATTCTATGGTGCGCACGGAATCAGGAAAAAAGCCAGCCTTCCACATCTTCCTCAATGGGACTGTTGTTTTGCGTGTGCTGTGTAAATCAATGTTTTTAAGTCCCTGTATTCTCTTAGAAGGTTCTGACTTTGGCTATGAAATGCGTGGGGAACAAGTTACACATTTCCATATTTTCCAAGGTGATTTTGAAGTTGGTACTCTTGATACCGAAATCCAGACCAACGGCGAACCCAAATACCGCATTACAATTGAACAAAAATATTTTGACGATTTTTTCCCGCTCTTTGCGGTAATTGTTGATAAATGCTATGGTACAGGTGTAAAATAATATACATTTTTAGGAGGAAAAACTGTGAAACATTTATTGAAAATGCTGGATTTGTCCCAGCAGGAAATTTTTGAGATTCTCAATCTTGCAGATAAGCTGAAATATCAAACAAAACATAATATTCCCCATCCCATCTTACAAGGGAAAACATTGGGAATGATTTTCCAGAAAGCTTCTACCAGAACTCGTGTTTCTTTCGAAACGGGTATGTACCAATTAGGTGGCTATCCCTTATTCCTCTCTGCAAATGATTTGCAGATTGGTCGTGGTGAACCTGTTCAGGATACTGCCAGAGTTCTCTCACGCTACCTCGACGGAATTATGATTCGTACTTTCGCACAGGAAGAAGTAGAAAATTTGGCGGAATATGGCTCAGTTCCGATTATTAACGGCTTGACAGATTTTTGTCACCCTTGCCAAGTATTGGCGGATTTATTGACCATTCGTGAAAAAAAATCTTCATTTGATGGCTTGAAAATGTGCTATATTGGTGATGGAAATAATATGGCAAATTCCCTCATTGTTGGCGGTCTGAAAGTGGGAATGGAAGTTTCTGTGGCTTGCCCTGATGATTACCAGCCAGATGCCAAAGTCATGGAATTTGCAAAGGGTTATGATGCTTTCAGCATCACCAATAGCCCCTTAGAAGCCGCTGTGAATGCCGATGTAATTTTAACGGATGTGTGGTCATCCATGGGCATGGAAGCGGAAATTGAGAAGCGCAAAATTGCATTCAAGGGCTATCAGGTGAATGATGAAATTATGTCCGCTGCTCATGCGGATGCAATGGTAATGCATTGTTTGCCGGCACACCGTGGCGAGGAAATCACCGAAAAGGTATTTGAAGCCCATGCACAGGAAATTTTTGACGAGGCAGAAAATAGACTTCACGCACAGAAAGCCGTTATGGTGAAACTCATGGCAGACCCTGAATAATATATACCACACATACCATAATACCATACATACACAAACAAATAAATAACTGTTGCGCCGTTCATTTGGCGCAACAGCTTTTTTCAAGATTCCTCATCATCATAATAAAAAAGTTCAGCAGGAGTGCAATGCAAAGCATGACAAATTTTATCAAGAATATAACTGTCGTAACGTACTATTTTGTTTTTATAGTAGCCATCAATAGTTTGGTATTTAATTCCAGTTTGTTGAGCAAGCCAATATCTGGTAAGGTTCTTTTCTTCCAGTAATTCAGCAATTCTTAATGTAATCATAATATATCCTCCTTTAAGTATACATAATTACCAGTATATATTTAATATAACGAAAATATTTTTACTTGACAATTTACTTTTTATAGTATATACTGATATTAGTATATAAACGAGAGGAGAAATATCATGCCAGATTATAAGGAATTATTCTACCAATCCCAAGCTCAACTTGCAGACATAGCGGAAAAGTTGAGGGAGTTGTCAGATGAAATCTATCATAAGATGGAATGCGCAGAAGAAGAAATTTTAGCTGAGGAAGAAAATTAAAAAAAAGGGGGTTTGGGGGAAATTGCGCCCTTAGTGCGTTCTGCATCAGTTTTTTGCAGAACGTGCTAAGACTTCACAGCGCAATGTCCCCATTTAAAATAAATATATAAATTTGCACAAAATAATATAAAAATATTTGAATTTCTTTTACTTGACAAATGGGAAAAATTGTGTTATAATAATAAAGCTGTCGGACGAAAGCCCCACAGCCCACAAAAGAGTGAAAAAAGTTTTTGAAAAATTTTTGAAAAAACACTTGACAAACTTCTGAAAATGTGGTATAATAAATGAGTTCGCTAATGAACCGGACGGGAGTCAACGAGTACAGGAGCGGACAACCCCCACAGAAAAGTTTGAAAAAAAGTTTTTCAAAAAATTTGAAAAAAGACTTGACAAACTCAAAAAAATGTGGTATAATAGTAAAGTCGCTGATGAGCGGCACACAGTAAAGAAACTTAGAAAACAGGTCTGCGGATACTTGATAAGTTTCCGGTAATGTGAAGAAACCGGCAGAGCATGAAAGCCAGTCGGACATACTGTTGACAAACAGGAACTGCATCTTGAAAAATGAACAATGTTAAAAAGGCAAGAAAAGTACTGAAACCCTTGTTGATTCATGTAATCAATTGAGAAGTCAGAAAAGACTATAAAATCGAAAGCAGTAATTTGCGAGCGAATCGTAATTGAGCTGATTTTAATTTTCACGAAAGTGAATTAAGATACAAACTTATGAAGAGTTTGATCCTGGCTCAGGACGAACGCTGGCGGCACGCCTAACACATGCAA
>Ga0326511_10000826_pt1 | contig 26815 bp, 18 predicted proteins | sample 0_2496_0518_D_FD_203701 | JGI IMG/M metagenome (GOLD analysis project Ga0326511, IMG submission 203701) | Bovine rumen microbial communities from UC Davis, California, United States - 0_2496_0518 | ecosystem: Host-associated > Mammals > Digestive system > Stomach > Rumen | place: USA...
GATGAACTGACAGATTCAACCAGTTAGTCTGCGCAATGTTCAATATTTTTTAAGCTGCCCTTTGGACGGCTTGGTTTCGTGTGCCCTGTTGATGTTAACGTACAGCTATTTTTCTTTTTCAAACTTCAAATCCTTTCTTCTAACAGAGAAGAAGGGATGGAAGCTTTCTCGCACATCTCGCAGTTTCACGCAAATTTCCCTAAATTTTCAAGAAAAAAGCCTCAAAAAGGGGGTGAATCCAGTCGAAAACCTACAAAAAATAATACGGTTAGGGAAGGTAAGGGAAAATAAAAAAAGTTCTCGAAATCGTTTGGACGGCAAAACGTCCCGTGGGTTCGAATCCCACCATCTCCGTTCATAGAAAAGTTGCCTCAAATCCTGTTGGATTTGGGGCAACTGTTTTACTGTAAAAAAGTACCGCTCATACCAATGAACTCACACGGTATGAGCGGTAGGGATGGCAGTGGATTGCATCTTGCTAACACTCTCTTTTGACTTCATCCATGAGGTTTTTAGCAATTTCACAGGAAAAGCCATTACAAAGAATAATAAGCTGTGTTCCTTTTCATTCAGGCAAATTATCACAAAGCGTAATCACAAGAATATCATCCGAATAACTACTTTTCACAAAGTAGTCTGTTGTTTCAACCCTTCTATAAATGCCATCATCACCAAGCTGTCGTGTCACAAGCCGAACTTCCTGTTTTCCAGCCTTATAGTCTTCAATGAGCTTTTTTCGGTCAAACGTTTTGGCAAATATCTCCTTATCCTCAGGGTGCATGCTATCAGCTCCATGAACAATCAGTTCATCAAATACCCCTGTAGACGGACAAGAAGTCGTGCTAAAGTTCTGATATGCCATCATATAAAAAGTATTCCGTGTCAGGTTCGTGAAGATAACAAGCGGATAACGGCGGAAAATAACCTCTAAAAGCAAATTGACCGCACTCGCAGGACTTTGGAGCTGTAAAATGTCCGCTGGTTCTTCAATTGCCTGATGAAGGTCACAAAGTGATAAATATTCATCTTCCGGCATTGGCTTTGCAAAAATATACCCTTGTATCTTGTTACAGTCACAAGTACGCAAAAATGCAAGCTGTTCCTTTGTCTCAACCCCTTCTGCAATGGTTTTCATATGGAGACGGTGCGCAAAGCTGAAAATACTTTCTAATACAATTCGTTCTTTCTCATTCTCACAGTTATGACTAAGCAGAGACTTATCGATTTTGAGAATATCTGCCGGAACATCCTTGACAAATTGCAGAGAAGACAAACCGCTTCCAAAATCGTCAATTGCTACTGAAAAACCTGCACTCCGGATGGAAGTAATCCAATTCAAAATGGTATCTTCTTCACCAACCATAGCAGATTCCGTGATTTCCACCTCAATCAGTGCATGGGGAAGATGATAACTGTCGACTAATGAAACCAGTTTCTCTGTAAAATCCTCTTCACGGATATGCCGACGGCTGAAATTGACAGATACTGGAAATTGTGGCATTGTATTTTGCTTGACAAGCGTCTTACAAACGTACTCTGCTACATACCAGTCAATTTCTATGATGAGGTCGGATTCTTCCGCCAGCGGTACGAAGAAGAACGGCGAAACGACAGTCCCGTCCGGCTTCACCCAGCGTACAAGAGCTTCTGCACTTTTGACTTCACTTGTAATGGCATCATACTGCGGTTGATAGTAGGCGCACAACTCCCCATTCTGCAAAGCGGCTCTGATTTCCTCTACTGTGTATGTTTGACTCATAATAAACATCATCCCTTCATGTTAATTTCAATATTCCCTATTATACCATATTTTATCAGAAAAAACAAGTGCTGTAGCTCTATTTTATGGTACGAAATTAAAGTAAAAAGGGTTCTGGCGGTGACAAAGATGGTAATGGAAGCGTTGCAGGAGTTGCAGGTGTAATCGTTAGAGTGGAAAATTGCATTCCGTGCTGTTTTGCATAGGATTCTGTCGAAGAACCAATCTCTCCATAAAGTTTGCCATTAAAATACCTTCCATTGTTGTCACCATTGCTAAAGGTATAACTTTCTTCTTCATCTATAATTTCACAGGCGGGATTGAGAATTCTCACACTTTTCAGATTGTCACAGTAATCAAATGCGCCTAATTCAATTTTTTCTGTTTGCTTTGGAATGGTAACGACAGCTAATTTGATACAATCTGAAAAAGACCATTCCCCCAAGACTTTCAATGAATCGGGTAATTTTATCTTAGGAAGTGCAATACAACCTTGAAAACCATATGCACCAATTTTGGAAATGCTATCCGCCAATTTCACTTCTTCTAAATTATAGGCACTTTGAAACGAGAAACGCCCTACAGAGGTAATCCCTTCTTCTATGACAACACTTCTGATATTTTTATTGAAGTTGTACCATGGTGTTTCTTCGATTGCATTCCATTCGGGCATATCGCCATTTCCTGAAATCGTCAATGCTCCTGAATCCGCATCCCATGTCCATGTGATATTTTTAACGGTATTGGTAACAGTTTCACCTATCTTGACAAAGGAACGATTGTATTTTTCTGCATAAGCTTGTGCAGTAGAATCAGGGTAGCCATGAATGACCGCTGTTTCTGAAATCGTTTCGGCATCATCTACAATTGCACAATCCGGATTTTCAATCGTAATATCTGCAAGCTGTGGGCATGTTCCGAATGCTTTGGTTTGAATGGAGGTAACATTTTGGGGAATGATTACTTTTGTCAAATCGCTACAGGAATTAAACACCGCCTCTCCAATGGATGTAACACCAGATGGAATGGTAATCTCTTTCAGACCTGTTGCACAAAATGCATAATCACCTATTTCTGTCACACTATCCGGAATTGTCATTTCAGACAAATCAAAACAATAGGAAAATGCACCATTTCCAATGGTTTCCAATTGATTAGGAAGTTCAACAACTTTCAGATTTGTTCCCCAGAAAGCATGGTCTCCAATTTTTGTCACACTATCCGAAAATTTAACAACAGACAAGGCTGTATTGAGATTTTCATTTGAATCAGCCACAGTAACACGCCCAGAATTAAAGGCATTTTCTCCAATAGATGTAATTCCTTCTCCAATTGTCAATGAAGTTATCTGTTTTTGATATTCTTCCCATGGCTGGTCAGAGCATTCTGCAAAATTTTCCATTTCTCCAGTACCTTCTAACTGCAATTGACCAGTTTTTTCATTCAATTTCCAATTGATAGCCCCAACTGTACCAGTAATATAAATGGATTCTGTTGTCTCCGGTTCAGTTGGTATTGTTTCCGTAACAGATGGTTCAGTCGTTTCCAATTCAGTGGTAGATGATTTAGTGGGTTCTATTTTGGGCGATTTTGATTGATGCCAATGTTGAATTACCCAAACCAACGCAACCAGCAACACAACCATCAACAATATGATAATGATTTTTTTGACAGGAATTGTATTTTTCACAGGGGGTTCAGGAGGTGTTTCCTCTATCTTGACAGTATTCAGATGTTCTTCCGCTGTAAGCTGATGAATCAATTCTGCTACTGTCTTCGTTCGTTCCTTTGCATAAATGCGCATTGCCTGATAGATAGCTTTTTCAGCAGTGTAGGGAATTTCTTTAGTAAAGTCAGAAATCGGCTTTAAACAGTCCTGTTTGGAATTTTCAACACATGCCCGTCTTTCCAGTGCATTTGGAGGTGTTTCCCCTGTCAGACACTTGTAAAAAACTGCACCCAATGCATAAATATCTGTATATGTTCCCTGTTCGCCCTGACTTCTGTATTGTTCCTCAGGAGAATAGCCCTGCTTGACCAAAACTGACAAGCTGTGGCTGTAGACACCAGTTTCAGAACGTGCCGCTCCAAAGTCAATCAATTTTACTTTTCCATCATTTGTCAGAAAAATATTATCCGGTGCAATATCTCGGTGTATCAGCCCAATTGCATGAACTTCCCGCAGTGCTTCTGCAATCGGAAGAAGGATATGCATTGTTTTTTCAAAGGAAAGGTGATTTTTGGTTTCAAGGTAATCTGCAAGTGTCTTACCTTTCAGCAATTCCATAATGATGTAGGCAGTCCTATTCTCTTCAAACGTGTCATATATCTGGACAATTCCGCTGATTTGGTTCAGCTTTGCCAATTTCTGTGCTTCTTCACGAAATTTTTGCAATCCCCAGCGAAAATATTCCTGTCTTTTTCCGGCATAAATGGTAATTTCCTTTACACCAACAGAACGAGAGGCGAGTTCACTAGGCATATATTCCTTGATAGCCACTTTACGTTCCAGAAGTGCATCCCATCCGATATAGGTTATACCAAAACCGCCGATTCCCAACGCCACCCCTACAATATATCGCTCTTGCAAGATTTCCCCCGGCATCATGTGCGGTCCGCTGATTTCTTCTGTATGTTCATCATAACCGCAGTAAGGACAGATTGGTTTCTGTTCATCATACTGTTCCATGCAGTTCATACAAAATTTTAGCATCTTGATTCCCCCCGTGTTGGTATGTCATTCTTGTAGTTTTTCCTCATCACAATGTTTTCACTTTATGGGATAACAGTGATTTCACAAGTTCTGACATTTTCACCGTAACTGATTGTAATGACCTGCGTACCAGCGGATATTCCCTCAATGGTCATTTCTACAGTATGCAAATCTGTTTCTTTAAAAGTAACATAATGAATATATGGACTTTCTTCCGGTTCGTACTCAATATTGACAGCTTCCTGAATTCCGGGGTATTCTACCCTTAGAATGAATTCTTCTCCCACCTTCACAGTCACTTGTTCCGGTTCAATCATCAAACCAGAACCAACAGAAGGAGCTTTTTCGGGGTCGCCTGCAATTGTCAAAACCTCACTGCCAATGCGTGCAGATAATCCAGCATCTGGATACTGTGAAATGATGCATACATCATCTTCCTCACTGTAACCAGCATCATAATAGAACTTCATCTCAAGACCAGCATCTTCCAGCATTTGCCTTGCTGTCTCTTCTTTGAGCATTAACAAGTTAGGAATTTCAGTAACCATTTCTTTGGTACTGATGGTTATTAACACAGCAGTCCCTTGACTAACCATTGTTCCGGCATCAATATCCTGTGCAATCACTTCATCTTCTTCTATCTCCATGTTAGTACTATAAGTGAATTTGGCTGTCAATTTCTTTTCTTTGAGCAATTGCACAGCTTCTTTTTTCGACAATCCCACAAAAGAGGGCATTTCTACCTTTGGTTTTCCGGTGCTGACCGTCAGAACAACTGGAGTATCTGGGAAAATTTCTATTCCGGCAACGGGATTTTGCTCCATGACAAGACCTTCTTTGACCTGTTCGCTTTCCGCTTCCTGAATCTCAGCAGTCAATCCGCACTGTTGGAGATAGAGAACCGCTTCTTCTTTTTCCAACAAAACAACATCAGGCACAGTCAATGCGCACATTTGCGTTGTGACAACCAGCATCACAGGCTCAGAAATTTCCTGTTCTGTTTCTGGTTCTGTATCCTGACCAATAATAGTCCCTTCTGGCTGGTCAGGGTCATAAACACGCTGTTCCACACCAACAGGGTAACTGGTTTCGGGTGCAGTACCATCCTCGTTATTGGGAGGGTCAATCAAATCTTGATAGTTTTGTCCAGTATGGTCTTGTACAATCACTGGCTCTTCTGGATTCTCATAAACATAGCCATCGGAAACCGTCAATTCTACAGCTGTATTGATGTCAATTTCCGTATATGGTTCGATACTTTGCGCCATCACACAATTTTTAGCTACTGTGTCGCTGGGTTCTGTTTGAATTGTGTATTGAATGCCGATTTTTTTCAGAACATTTTCACTGCTATCAATGCGCATCCCTAACAGGTTTGGCATGACTACTGTTTCACTATGCATACTTACCACTACACCAATGGTAGTATTTTCATTGACGGTGACACCAGCCTCAATATTTTGCGACAAAACAAGATTTTCGTCTAAATCGTCCGTAATTTCCTTTCCTTCAATTTCCATCAAAAGAACTGCTTCTTGCAAGGCTTCTTCTGCTTTTTCGACGGTATAATGAAATACATCCGGTACAACGGTTTGCCCAACTTCACCAGATTTTGGGAGAAATACTGCAAGCACAACCCCAATCACCGCCACAGCTGTCACAGGAATGCCAATTTTCACCAATAAAGGCGTTTTTCGATTGCGTTTTGTTCGCAGGATTACTGGCTTTTCTGATATTAGCTCTTTCATCAGCGTTTCCATATCAGGGGTACGGTCAGATAGATTGATGAACAGTGCATTACGAATAGCGGTTTCTTTGTTTTTATCCAGCCTGATACGATAAGCACGTAATTTTTTCAGTTTGTCCTTACCGGATTTCTGATAATGTGCAATCCGTTCCCGACAATCCGGCACAGAAGCCCCCAACATCCGATAGAATATCATTGCGATTGAATATACATCATTTGCCGGAAGAATTTCATCCGGATTATATGACCGAAGTCTTTCATATGAAAAATAGTCCTGTGCATCAGTGTGAGGCATGGCTGCTGTTTCTTCTGTGATATTGAAAAACAGGCTATTGAGATAAGATGTCAATATCAGTTTCTTTTCACTGGTCATGACAAGTGCATTCGGAGAAAAGCCCCCTACAACATAACCGCTTTCGTGCAGTTCGTCCAGAGATTGTAGCAAGGGCATCAGAAATTCTTCTGCCCTTTCATAGGAAATCGGCGCACAATCTGTAATATATTGGTCAAGCGGAATCCCCTCATGATAACTGGTTGTCACATACAAAGTACCATTTTTTTCAAATGTATCATAAACAGCAGAAATATTTTGCGGCATATGGAACGCAGAAAGCAGTTTCGCCTTTTCCTTCAAAAATTTCATGTATTTGATAAATGGTTTCGGTTTGTCAATCGTGATTTTCAATTCGTTGTTTCTCCGAATCGCATACATATTCGGAAGATACTCATAAACCGAAATTTTCCGCTCATTCAGCGCATCCCATCCGATATACTTAACAAGCCAATCATCACTTTGGAGCGGCATTCCAATAATATACCTGTCTGCAAGTATTGTGCCACATTTGATACATTTGGTATCTTCCGGCATTGTTCCTTCTGCAAACCCACAGACAGGACATACTTCATATTCATCAGTGTATTGTTCCATACATTTCATGCAGAATTTCATGAATTTCTCCTTTCTGATACTTTACCAATCAGTTAGTCTAGCATCTGAAGGAAGCATATCCAAAATTGTATATATTTGACACATATGGTCTTGGTCATCATAAATATCATTCCGAATTATGAAATCACAGTCTTTAGCATTCAAATAAAATTGGTAATACTCTTCACCAGTATATAAAGCATTTCCAAATTGCTTTTGAGCAGAATCTACAATTTGGTAATCAAACTCTGAAGGATACTCAAACTCTATAATTGCAAGAGAATCGTCTAGGAAATACAATCCCAAAGTAAAATATTCCTTTTCCCCTTCATAGTCTGATAGATATATATTTTCAATGTAGGTAACAAGCATATCATCCATCCACCAATCAGAAATACCAAGTTCATACTCATCTGAAAGGTTTAAAATATCTTTAACCTTTTCAAATGACTTTCCTAACAAATTAGGATTCCCGATAAAAACTCCGTCCTGTAATTTAAATCCTCCTTTTAAATTGACAGATGCATCCTCAGCTTCAAGAAAATGAGTTCCTACATTGCGTGAAAAAGAATCTTCACTTATATTCAATGAATCATCAGACTGATTATGTAAATTATCGACTGCGACTTTCACCACAATTGCAATAGCCACCAAAATAAACAAAACAATCATAACTATCAGTGGAGACTTTTTTTTCGTTTCTGTTTTGACATAGGTGGAAGCTGCAACCGTTTTTTCTTGCGGTGGGGTCTTTGGTGGTGATTCTTTTCCAGTGGAAGTGGAAGCTGCAACTGTTTTTTCTTGGGGTGGAGTTTCTGATGGCGAATTTGAACGCTTGGGAATAGGAGGAACTTGTAAATCATCACCAGATAAGCTGAATGTTTTTTCATGTTCTTCTTGTTCCAATTTTTCGGGATATTCCATGATATAGGTCAAACGCTCTCTGTTGACACGTGCCTCCAATTCTTTCATCTGTTCTGGTGTCAGTAATCCTTTTTTGGGTTTTGTTGATAAAGCATCTCCCAAATCAAGTGTAGGCACTTTTGCCAGCTCCGCAAAAAGCTCATCAATATCTTGTATCCGTTCTTCCTTCGCCAATGCAAGCCCATGCATGAGAACTTTCTCAAATACAGGGTCAGTCTGAATTTTCATTTGAGACGGACTCAAAAGAAGCTCATCTGAAAAGGCTCTATCACTAGCATCTGGGGGGACAACTCCAGTAATACAACGATACATTGTTGCACAGAGGGCGTAAACATCCGTCCATGTTCCCTGTGTTCCATGCCGGCTGTATTGTTCAATTGGTGCATATCCATGTTTCAGGATAATTTCCAGACTTTTTTCATCTTCATATTCCGTTGCAGCACCGAAATCAATCAATTTGATTTTTTCACCTGCCAACATGATATTATCTGGGCTGATGTCTCGATGAATCAAATTTTGTTTATGGACATTTCTCAATGACTGCATAACCGGCATGAGCAAACACACAATGTTATCATAAGAGATTCTACCCACCTGATTCAGGTATTCTTTCAAAGTAATACCGTCAAGGTATTCCATGATGATATATGCTGTCTGGTTCTCTTCAAAAAAGTCTTTGACGGAAACGATTCCCATTTCGTCGTTAAACCTTGCCAATAGCTGTGCTTCATATAGGAATTTTTCTTTCCGAATTTCAAACAATTCCCTTGTATCTTCGGAGTTAATGCCTGTGATATCGCCGGAAATCGTACTATTTCGACTGACTATCCCTGCGGGATAGAATTCCTTGACCGCCACTCTGCAAAGCAAAACCGTATCAAAACCGATATAAGTAATCCCAAATCCGCCTTCTCCTATCACTGCACCAATCAAATACCTTTGATTAAGCATGGTATTGGCTGGCAATATATAGGGAGCAGGGGTATATTGTTTCTGTGATTTTTGACAATAGGGACAAATTTCTTCTTCAGTTTCTTTCATGCAATAAATACAACGCTTCATTTTTCACCTCTGTTTATACTTCTACATCTTCCAATTCCCATGAAAATTTGTCAGTACAAAGCGGAACAAAAATCATTTCTGTTTTTCCAAGGCGGATTTTATCATAAGCCTTTACCTCAGCATAAGTCAAAACAAGTTGACCATTTAAATATACCAGCGTTTTGGCATTGGCATTCTGGAGGAAGAACTTACAATTCATTGTATCATATACCATAATTGCCTGTGCGCCCCTTGAAACATTGCGGTCATGTCTCAAATCCACATCAACAGTATGTTCAATGCCGGAACGTCCGATAGTGCTTTTGATTTCGGTCAGAGGGAAAAACTTCCCTTTTGCAGAAGTGTTGATGATTGTCAACCAGCCAAAAACCAAACCTTCTTCAAAATCATCAAACTGTATCACCGTCTTAGAGCTATCATGGCGCAGACCGTTCAAGCGATTTAATGTACTTTTGGCGGTATCGAGGTCGCCAGTAAAACCAATAGAACCAATCTCATTTGTAATGGACTTTTTCGGGGGTTCTTCGACTGGTTCTAACTTTGGTTCATGTTGCTGTATTACTGAAGGTATCACAGGTTCTTCAATCCCCTGCAATTCGGGGGTATGCTTTTCGGGAAAATGTTCTGGAATGTCCGGAACTGGTTCGGGCGGTTCAGCTGGAAATCGTTCTGGAATGTCCGGTACTGGTTCGGGCGGTTCAGCTGGAAATCGTTCTGAAATGTCCGGTACTGGTTCAGGAGCTGGATTCCTTGGAATGCGTTCTGAAATGTCCGGTACTGGTTCGGGCGGTTCAGCTGGAAATCGTTCTGGAATGTCCGGTACTGGTTCAGGAGCTGGTTTCCTTGAAATGCGTTCTGAAATGTCTGGAACTGGTTCAGGCGGTTCAACAGGAGCGTGTTCTGTTCTATCCTGTCCATGTTCAGGAAAAGGATTTTTGGGAAAACGTTCCGGATTGTTTGGTGCTGGTTGGGGGAATGGGTTCGTCTGAACCGGAGTAGCCCAAGGCGGATTATTCCCTGAACCAAAGGGGGGCTCGATTTCGTCTCTGGTTGGTGGTGTTCCGAAATTTTGAGGCGGAGTTGGAAAAGCGTGTGGTTGTTCAATGTTGCAGTGTGGACAAGTGGGGTATTTATCGCCGTCATAATAATGCAGATTCGGACATCTTTTCAATTTCATAGTAATTACTCCTTATTTCAATATTTTATCAATGCAAAAGTTGTATTATCCAGTGAAGTTTCACATTTCTTCACCGCTTCTATCAGCAAATCAGCCACATTGGACAGTGCATCGGTACTGCCTAGAATATCGCCTATCTGTTCCAATGATAAGGCATTATACAAACCATCTGTTGTCAAAAGAAGCAAATCGTTGTTTTCCATCAGAAAAGGCTGAAAATTCAAATCTACAAGGTCAATACCGCCCATTCCCATAAAACTTACTAGCTGATTCCCTTTCGATAATTCTTTCTGGTATGTTTCAGGGTCAATCATTTGTTTATTCTTCCTGACAGAAAGAACATAGGAATAATTGTGGTCTGTTGTAATTTGTTTGAGTCTGCCTTTTCTCAAAATATACAGTCTGCTGTCACCCACCGAAAACCAATACAATTCATTCTGAGAAATATACGCCGTTACCGCCGTTGTTCCACTTTTATCCTTATATGCCTGAAAGATTTTCTCGTCAATTTCTGATGCTAAATTGATGATAAAGTTAGGATAATTTTCAAATGTGCTGGTTTGAAATTTTTCGATAAATAGCTGAACTGCCATTTGAGAAGATTCCGCCCCTTTTTCCCGACTTCCCACACCATCACAAACAACGGAAAATAGCCCTTTTTCAGTAATACAATAGCCTGCTGCATCCTCTTGTATTTGTCTTGTCCCAATATATGTGCGGATTTCACAAATCATTCAGTTTCACCCTTTTACCATGACGGCAATCGCCGTGTAATTATCCATTTCTCTGCCATTGCCATTGCTTTCCACGATTTTTTTCATATCCCCAAGCCATCCTTTTACTTTCGGATTGATGCGAAGTGAAGAGGTCATATCAAATTCCGTAATCAATTCCCAGAAGCCATCTGAACAAAGAAGAAATGCATCATTTTCCTGCAAATCATATACCGATTTATCATACTTGAAACCATTTCTCTCATCTCCCATTGCAGTCAAGAGTCTGTTCCGGTCTGGATGATTGCGAATATCTTTCTCTTCAATCTCACCGATAGATACCAACATCTGTGGGACACTATGGTCAATCGTTCTTGTGGCAAGCATTCCATCTCTGAAACGATACAAGCGAGAATCCCCAACGTGCATGACAGTACAGCGATTTGGTTCAATTACCAGCAACACAACAGTTGTTTTCATTTTGTGTGGGGCTTTTTGTTCCTTTTGCAACTTCAAGAGGGCATTTTGTGCCACAGTAAGCACCTCATCAAAAAAAGTTTCCATATTGCTGCACGTTTCAAAATATTCACTGACAATGCTTGTCACAAGCTTTGCGGCAACATCACCCTTTCCATGACCTCCCAAACCGTCACACAATACAAAACAATAACAGTTTCCCCTTGTTGCAACGGCGAGATGGTCTTCATTGACAGGTCTTCCACCAGCATTGGTGGTTGTATGGTATTCTATCTTCATAAATTCTCCTTACCAGATTTGCGTCTCAACTTTTATTAGGATTTCGGTTAAAGTCACCAAGAGCCTTGTCTGTCTGCTGAATGACATCACGGCAATCATTCAAAGTATTGCACATTGTCGTCAAAATATCTGCAATTCCCTTGATATTGTTTCCAATGGTTTCAGCATCTTCAAAAAATGCCGCTGCGCCTTTCCCCTGCCACTGTTCATTCAATCGTTTGATGATACCATCATATGTTGTGATAATATCAGTATACTTATTTTCAAGGGATTCTCTTCTTGCAATTGCTGCATCAAATGCCCTTGTATCAATGAGTTTGTATTCGCTTCCAGTATCTGCCATTGTCTTATCCTCCTCAGACCTTAATAATTTTAATCTTTTTCAATTCATCAGATTCAATGTCAAAATAATAACCGTCTCCCAATTCACACCTTGCAAATTCATTTTTCAATTCTTTGGCATCCATTTCGCCAAAAACGGAGCGATTTCCTCTGTCTGATACAAATTCAGAGATATTGTCAAGCAAAAATGCAATTGCAATGCTATTATTGAGAGAAGATTCTGTATCTCTGTCATTATTGTTAATCTTCCGTACATCAGAATAAATAAACCAATAACCTTTTTCTTCCGCAGAAGCAATCATTTTCGGGAAAACATTTTTCAAAAGCTGTGCGCCATTGCTTTGAAAGAGCATTTTATTTTGCAGAACAAAAATAGTTTTTGGATTTTCTTTTTCCTTGAAATTTTTATTGACAGTTCCTCGCTCCATTTTAGCAGCATATCCATTTTCATCCAAAAATAGACACATCTGGTCAATGGAAGTCAAATAAAAATTTCCTTCTTTTTCTTCTTCATATAATTGGGTGAGTTGTTTTCTGCCATCATCAAAATACACAAACCGGTATTCCGGATGTTCTTTCCTGATGGACTGCACCAGCAACCGCAACAGATTGCTTTTACCAAATTTCTTCTTTCCATAAATTGCAATGGAATGTACTTCATCTAAATTGACAACAATCGGCATATGGTCGTAATAATCCAACCCAATGACAGGATAATCCGGCACAAATTCTTCATCAAATGCATTAGAGAGATATTCTTGAAAATTTTCCGCTGTCAAGTCGCCAAGAAATGTGGTCAATTTCTCCGTACTGACTGGAATACTTTGCAGATATTCTTTGAACATTGGTAAATCTCTGTCTTCATTCCGGAACGGTAAGAAAAGCTGAAATTCTCTGGGCTTTCCGTCAATGATTGTCATACCCCTTCCGGGGTTTCGCATTGGTTCGTTGACACGCATTCCGAAAATGTCAATATACTTATCATTAGAGCCTTCCAATGCCAGACGATATGTGAAATTTCCAAGTAACCGTGTCATACCACCGCTTAAATCTGTTGCAGTAAATACAATGGATAACCCTTTTGAGCGTCCATCACGACAGAATTTCATCAAAAGTTCATGGTACGTTTCATAGCGTTCATCTGCAAGGAATGAATTGACATTGTCAATAATCAACATTAAGTGTATTGGTTTGACAGGTTCGTCGCTGTAAAATACATCAAGAAATTGCCTTGAAGAAAGCAATTTCTGATTCTTTTCCAGCTGGTTTTCCAGCGTCCGAAAAACACGGCGTACATTTTCTTCGTTGGAATTGTCGAAACAAGCAGCAATGTAATTCAATTCTCTGTATTGTCCAAGATTTCCGCCAAAATCCAAAATATAAACAGCACGGTTGATATTGGGGTCAATCTTTTCATGCAGTCTGACAAGCATTGTCTTGATAAATGTTGTCTTTCCGCTTCGGTGTCCTCCAAACACAACCAAATTATTTGCTGCTGGGTCAATACGCAATACAGGCTGTACCTGATTATCCAAATCATCATAAATTCCCATTGCTAAACCATTCATTCTGGTATCTCCCTTATCTTTTCATACCTGCCGTCTTTTTCCTCGTAGATTCTTCCATCTTCATACACTAAATTTGTTGGTAACGGTTTCTGAAAGATGATATGTGGCTGTGTATATTTGCCTTTGTTTTCGTTAAAGTAAGTTTTGATTGCTCCCACCACAGCATTGAGCTGTGTTTCCAGCCGTCCTTTCGCTTCCAATTGTTTTTTTCGCTGGATAACATCTTTGTTATCCTTCTCTGAACGATAAAACGGGACATACTGCCCTGTTTTGGAAGCTTCAATAATTTCAACTGGTAGTTCGAAATTTTCCTCTGCAACAGCTCCAGCATATCCAGATTGAAAATACTCAAATTTTGCACCAGAACCAACAAGAAGGTATGCTCTTCCATGTCCGGGCATTGTTGGACTTGCTGCAAGGTCAGTACCAATCATTTCCGTAGATGCTTGTCTGGTTGCAACTTTCAGGCACAATCTTGACTTAGAATTCACACGAATATCATCTGTAATTGCACCTTCAATATTCTGCGAAATCAATATAATATGGAATCCCAGACTTCTGCCCACACGAGCGATTGTCGTAATTTCTCCAATGAAATCCACGTCATTACTTTCGGTTGAGAACCGTTTCAGCTCCGTAAATTCATCAACGACTAGAATCAAATGTGCAAGGGGGTTTTCTTTTGCCTGCCGTCTGATTTCGTTCTCTTCAGAAGGTGTCAAGGTATCTTTATCTTTGCGGTTGTTGATTTGCATGATATGTGCATCAATATCACGACACGCCTTGATATATTGGTTAATGCTGTCCACGTGCATGGAATTGAACAAAATTTTCCGGCGTTTAATTTCAGATTGCAAAGCATTCAAAAAGCGTTTGAGCATATATTCCGCACCAGTTCCATTTTCGTCACCGTCTACATCTGTGACAGACCCTACCACATGGGGGAGTGTTCCAATTCGTTTGATGAAGCCACCGCCTTTCATATCCACCAGCATGAGATTGACTTCATCCGGTCGGAAATACAAACAAAGCCCAAGCAGATAGGTAATAATGGTTTCTGATTTACCTGAACCAGTTGTTCCAGCAACCAGCATATGGGGACCATCAAAATCCTCATGCAAATCTAGCTGTGTAATGCCACTTTCTGTTTTTCCGATGGGAACGGCAAGCGTTTCAATGACATTGATTCTTGAACCGTCTGGACGCTCTTCCCAAAAATCCTCAATGTTAATATTTCCCTTGGTAAATCCGTACAATTCAAACAGACTGACCGAGGAAGGGACTTTTCCATTTTCAGAAATTCTTGAGTAACAAAGAGAAGAAAGAATTTTGGAAGTATTATAAAGCTGTGCTTTCCAATCAGGCGGAATATTAAAGCTGAAAATGCGCTTTTTATCAGAATCCTCATGCGGTATCAGTTCAGCGGTATGGTCATCATGAAAATAAATCACACTATTACAATACCTTGGCAAATGTTCCCGATACCTTTTCGGGAAAATAAAAGTCATCCCTAATTCATTCTCGAAAGGTTTCCCATCTGCCGGCAATTTTGGCAAATATTGTGCAAACGCATGTTCTTTCATATCATATTCATGCTCTACAATCAGAACGATATGAGGGAAATGGATTCCCTGTCCTTTGGAAGCCATTCTTTCACTCATGACACTAAGCATGGTACTAAATACCATATTTGCATTTTTCTCATCAAATACAAATTGCGCCTGTTCTGGAAACAGATTCCGGAAGTGTGGCATAAATTTGTAAATTTCCACACAACTTTCAATCTTGTCTCGCTCTTCTGTTGGTTCAAACAGAATGATGAATTGCAAATCATCCGGAGAATGATAGAAACACAAATCAAATACCATTCTCTGAATTAACCGCTCCGCAAATATCGGATTTGGTGAAACAATTCCCAAAGCTCCGCAATCCTTCAACGAATAAAGCAACGGCGCACGTTTCATATATTGATACTTATTAGAAATATAGTTCGGAAGATTGGTCAAGTAAAAAGTTTCATCTTCCTTGTTGTCATACTCTTCATCATCAGTGATATAAACTTTGACCTTATCGAACTTAATCTTAAATCCTGTTGAGGAAAAAATCACATCTTTTCTACTTCCACGAATTTCAAATTGATTATCAACCATATCTGAAATTCCGAGGCGAATTGTCATATAATCAAGGTCTTCACTGCATCGGCTGAACAAATCCCCACAGACTTCATAAATGCTTCCTGTCTTGTTCTTATCGTCAATCAATTCACAAATATCTGGATATAGCTCATCCAGCTTATTGGTATCCTTTTTCTGTCTTTCCAAAATCTCATTGACTAGCTTATCAATGTAATCTTCGTATTCTTTGCGCCATTTTTTAAGGGAGTTTTGATACTTTTTCCTTTGTCGAATCCAGTTGGTAATTGTTGTCAGAATTGTGACAACACTCATGGAAGCACTGAATAGAATCATAGAAAAAGCCGACTTTTTGTCAGTGATTGTAGCCGTTCTTGCAAAAATGAGTACAAACACCATCAAAACTGTAGGCATGAGCATGAAAAACAAATTTTGGTCTGGCTTCAACGGAGGAGCAGATGCAGGAATAATTTCTACAGGTGTGTGGTTAAATTGATACAATTGCCTTGTACTGATATTATAATTAGGAAATGTGATTTTGTCGTATCCTTCTGAATGTGGATTAAATGCGGGGATAATGGCGGAAGTATTCACTTCATAGGAACGATAAGATTCTGTTGCATCAAATACAATTCGTGTGGAAGAAATAAAACCAACTTCCACCAGCTTTTTCTTCATATCAGATTCCCGAATAACAGCCCGATTCCCCTCTATTTTTTCATTCATCAGCGCACTATTATGAGAGGTAAGCGCAATTCTTCTGTAAATGCCACTTGCATCCCGAACTGAAACACACTCTTGATAAATTTGATAGCACAATCCATAAAAGGTGTCCGCTTCCCGTTTCGCCAAACCATATTTAATTCCATCCAGCAATTGCGCAACGGTCAAATCTCTTTGCACGATTAGCTCAAAAACCAGATGGCTTTCTGTATGTTCAGCATCAATAAATTGTACTCCAATCAAAATTTTATTACTTTCCATAAATGCCCCTTATCTATCAGAAAATCGTCCTAACAGAATTGTAGTGGCAAAATAAACATTTTGCCGCTACATTCCATAACTATCATCCTGCCTTTACAGTGTCAAGTATATTCTGATAATAAGCCGAAAAATCCGGTTTTGGCGGAATTTCCGGATATTCCGCTTTTACGGAAGTATCAGACGACAGACTTGGAGCAGAAAACTGCTTTTCAGCTGTAGTCGGCTTGATTTCGATTGAAATGTCATCTGGGGTTATGGCATCAATCTTACCATTTCCCACAAATGCAGGATTTTCATAGGATACCGTCGGAAAATGCTCCTGTTCAATTTCCACATTCCGGATATGACAAGGAGCGTTGTTAATTGCCTCTGCATCATAGTGAATTTCGATATGAATTGGCTGTTTCTCCACTTTCAAGGGAGAAAATGCCATTGACATTCCCAAATATTTCGAAACGTCCGTTGAAATGCGAATACGGTTCTGCTGGACTGTTTCAGAGAGACTCACCATTTTTCCCACAGCCTGTTCCAATACGGATGCATTTCCGGCAAACTTCTGCACATCCACATGAATGGGAGCAAAATCGGCAAATGGTTTCACCAGCTTTGGAACTTCTGCACGGACATCCAGCTTCACTTCTGGTGCGGATTCCGTCTGTAATGCAACTTTTCCGGCATTGGGAGTCAATGTCGGTAATTGAATATTGATAGAATCAGCACTGCTATGTGTCAAAATGTTCCTGATTTTTTTGATTCTTTTGACTTCAGGAAGGTCAATTTCCGGAGTCACACGCTCTAATGTTTTCATATTTTCAGAAGTTTGTGAAAGTTCATCTCCAGAAAGAGGGAGATTTGAAACGAAGTCACCAACTTTACACGCATTCGCCATGCTTTCAGCCATATCAGACATAGAACGTTCCAACACCGGACACGCAACAGCACTCAATTGTGCAGAACTACCAGCTATTTTCAGTTGCTCCTGCTCTAAAACAGGCTGTACGACTTGAAATTTCATCTCTGACAGTGATAAATTTTGATATGCTATCGGAGGAACTGTCAAATCTTCCGCCTGTAGCTGTACATCTCCAAGCGCAACTTTCCCAACCTCTGCAAATGGAACTTGAACGAAATCCGCTTTCGATTCCGGAGGCTGGAATTTTACCGCACCGGAAGGAATTTCCATTTCCATATATTCCCGAAGCAGGTCATTTTCCGCTATCTCCTGTTCTTGTTTGAAATGCAGGAGTACCCCTGTCATTTCATATTCAAACAGTTCTTTCAGTCTATCAACCTCTGGAATGGTTTCTTTTTTATCCATAATACCCCCCTTGTCAATCATTCCTTTCGCCATTGCCTGACCCTCATACCGATTCCGACGGTTTCCGGAAAGATACAAGGGTCAGAAAGCGACTATTTTCCTGTTGTTATCCCAAACTCTGTGGGACATTCTCTGCGATTTGCTGGTCTGCATTCTGCATCTGGTCAGCATTTGCCCTTAAAAGTTCTGCCAATGCCGTTACAACCCCTGGTACAGTAGTACCCATATATTCGCCGACAGCAATTGTAATAAATTTCTCCATAGCGTCTTTGGTTGCCCCTTCCCAAGAGGAAGTTGCATCAAGATATGCTTGCTGGAATTTTTCGGATGCTGCCTTATATCTTGCAGCAATATCATCCATCTGAGATGCAGCGTTTCTCATTTCTTCGTATCTAAAAACAATATCAGCCATCTTAACAATTCTCCTTTTTCAAACAATTTGTGTTACTTTTCCCCATCAAGAGGCGTTAGGGTCACGGTTAATTTCGCCAAGCTGTGAATCCACGGTATCAAGAAGCTGTTCCTTAATGCTGTCAAGCATGGAATTGATTCCAGCAGTCACGGAGTTGCTGGGGTCTGTCAGATTCTCCACAAGTGCCGGTGTTGCCTTAGTGTTGAAGAACTCCTTGTAACCTTCCGCAGCATCGCCCATAAAATTTTCGGACGTCAGCTGACTGATTAAATTCGCCAGCTCAGAATACAAAGCTTCCGCTTCTTTCACATAGTCAGAAACGCTGGTTTTTGCGTTGACCACAATCGCATTTGTAAGTATTGATGCCATATCAAATACTCCTTTCAAAAAATAATTTATTTATCTCAAGCACCTGATACCGTCATCAGACCGATACCAGATGCCAGAATATCAATCTGAATTGACAAAAGTCTGCAAACTTCTGTACTCATCAAAAACGCTCTGATAACTGCTCTTTGCAGTTTCAAGGTTTTTCGACACATGCTCCACGACAATTTTCTGCTTTTCCAATGTATCCAAAAGTGTCGTCTGGCAAGCACTGACAAACTGATGACCGGCTGGAGTATCAAACCCCCCCTGCAATTCAGAAAGCATTTCTTCAATATCCTGACGTAGGCTATCTATCTTTCCGGCAAGTTCAAGCAAATCTGCTGAAGCGGTCTGAAAAGCCTCCTCATCAAGAACAATGGTATTTTTAAAAATACTATTAAGTGAATCCAATAAATCCATTGTGATTCCTCCTTATGCTCATTCCTGCGCCATTTCCTGCCTGCATTGAGCAATATAATCCGTCATTGCCGCCTTATCAGAATCAGCCATTAAATCAGACAATTCCTCAGCCTTGGTGAATTTGCCAAGCTCCGCATACATTCTGGTTCGGAAAATCAGGGCATAGGCTGCATTTTCGTTTGTCTTCATCATTTCATTACGGAAAAATGCAATTTCCTCCTGATATTTTCTTTCTGCTTCCTCCATGGTAACACCACGGTTACGCTTTGCGAGTTGCATCATACAGAACGCTTCTGAATACCTGCCGAAAAATGCATAATGCACATTATCCGGATTATGCTTGACAATGTGACTGTATTCAAGAGCCTTTTCAAAGTCCTCTTGATATGCATAGCAAGAAAGCAAAAGGAAATTCACCTTATCTCTGAATTCTGCTGCACGAGTTTGCGCCATTTCATTCCCCAATTCAGCAAATGCTTTTTCAGCGGCTTCTTCATTGAGTTCTGGAAGTTTTACCTGTTCCCTTGGTACATCAAACATATCATCAGGGAATTCACGCACGGGATTACCACTTTCATCATAGTTCATAGCGGCATATTCTCCGGCATTTTCATCCACTTCACCACTACTGAGCATGGCATCCATTCTCTCCATGTCCTCATCCATCATTGCAGCAATTTCAGCGGAATCTACAGCATTTGTTGTTTTGGGTACTTCTGGTTCAGAGGTGTTTCCATCTGTCACCATATGAAGCAGGTCAACAGCTTCCTCTACTTTACCAAGCTTGATGCAAAGTTCTGCAAGTGCAAGAACAAGCTCATTCTTTTCCTCTGCACTGCCATAGGGGCTGACAATCAATTGATTGAGCAATTCATAGCCCTTTTCGTCAAAGTCTCCGGAATCTGCCTGACTTCCAGCAGCAGTGATATAGTAATTAGCACGGCTTACATCAACTGCAAACTTTTCATTTTCGCCCTTTACTGCATATTTCAGCGCATCATCTAAAATGGTAATTGCCCTTGCATAGTCCTCTTTTGCCATCAGCACGTTAAAATATACCATATAACAACGAATGTCAGAAGGTGCTAAATTTAACCATTGTACAGCGCACTTTGCAGCATTATCAAGGTCTTCCAGAGAAAGATAAATATTCAGCTTCTCCGAGATTAAATCTGTATCAAGGGCTGCTGTTCCTGTGGTGTCCATATCTTCATATTTCTGGAAATTGATGAGCGCAGCCTGATAATCTTCTTTTAAAGAACATATCATTGCAAGCTGATAATAAATCCTTGCTTTCACGTCTTCGGAACACTCCATCATTTCCGCCTTTGAGTAACAATCCATTGCTTTGGGAATATCCCCTGCAAAGAAATAAGCACTTGCCATATTAAACATACTGTCGCCATTTTCGGGGTTTGCATCTAATGCTCTTTGGAAGTAATTGAACGCTTCCTCATACCGCTCCATGGAAACGCAAACAGCTCCTGCCTTTGAAAGTGCATACTCATCTTCTGGAGCTTCCTCTAAAGCCTTGTCGAACCATTTGAGCGCACTCTCATACTTATCATTGCCAAATGCTAAATCGGCATTGGCAATCGCTTCATTATAAACTTCAATATCCAACGTTATCACCTCTTACATTTCTATGTACAATTATACCGCAATGGGCATACTAAAATTTGGCATTACAATCTTTGGAATTGCAAGTGTTTGAAATTCAAACTTACAAAAATCCATGCTGATGGAAACTTGTTCACTTTTAGAAGTCTTTTTACCTTCCTGTACACTCTTCTTCCAGTTATCCATGACACAGTTGAACAAATCCTTGACTGGTGACTTGAAACCAATACCGCCACTTAAAACAGGTTTTACGGCTTCCACTCCCTTTTTGACCGTCTTATCTGCAATCTTGATACCCAAGTCAATTGCAAATTTCTTTCTTGCTTCTCCAAGGGCTTCGGGATTGGATGCATATTTTTGATAAATTTTCTCACTGTTCAATTGGAACATACCAGCCTTTTCCGCATTAGACCGCATGAAACTAATCGCAGACTTTTGGTCAGTAAACCACGGCATTTTATTGGCTTTATCGTTAATCCACTTTCCTACCTTGCCCAAATCCTTAACATCCTTGCCAGAATTGAATTTGACATCAAGTTTCGAGAAAACCTTATTTGATACGGAACTGATTCCCATGTCAATCCCTGCACCTATCATGCCTTTCAAAAAGCTGATTCCTATGACAGCAGGACTATATTCTTTTAAGAATCCGCTCAATGTTTTATTTTCTTTGAAATACTTAAACCCATTATTGATGAAATCCGTCACCACATTACCTGCTCCACCTGCCCCAAACTGTGCAGCAATACACCAGCCCTTTGATACGCCCTTTGCCATCATTGCGCCTCCTGTACCACTAACAGCACCAGTAATCGCACCTGTAATCGTGCCTTTCAAGAATTCATCCGCAGCAGTGTCAAATATTTCCCCTGCCTCTTTTCCTTGTACAACTCCCACCACTGTAGCTACTGCGACTGATGACAACGCCGTTGCAATCGCTCCTGTAGCAGCCATGGAAAGAATTCCGGCAACTATCCCAACAGTTACAGTCGACAAGGCAACAAGCCCCACTATCACGACAGCTCCCACTACAATCTTGACAACAGATTTCCAGTGGTCTTTCATGAAAGAAACTGTAGAATCCCACATTTTCTTGACAGTGGCAACTTGTTTTTGTACCTGAGAAACAAATTTTTCGCCAACTGTCCGAACCGCAGTATAAATACATTCTTTCGCCTTATCAATAAAACTTTTTGCCCTTTGCTTTTTGGAGACAGCCCATGGATTCTCTCTCGCAAAACTAAGATTTTCCATTTTGAGGGTTTTTGCTACATTGGCATCTGTTTTTACGGTATTCTGGATAAATTGTGCAAATTTTTGACCTGTTGTCTCCATTTTTTGGAGTTTTTTCTCTTCGGTTTGGCTGACACGACGTTCCAGACTTTCCAAAGCACCTTGGAGATTTCCGACACCGCCATTCATATTGTGTACTTTGGATTCTACCGCTTTAAAGCTTTTAATGACATCTTTTTTTGCTGAAAGCATCTTATTGTAATCTGCTCCAAATGAAGCCACTGTCATAAGACCAACAAGCCCGCCTGCATTCAATTCTATTCGCATTTTCCATCACCAGACTTTCTTTTTGCTTATAATTGTCTTTTAAAATGACACATCTCAAACATATTATTGAGCATCATTCGTTTGACCTGTTTTTGCTGGTCAGCAAGTGCGTTAATACGTCTGATAATTTCCTGTGTTTCATTTTGAAGATTGTTCAATTTGGAATTCAGCTCTTCAACCGCACGCTCCAGACGGTTTTTTTCCGCTTTGAATGCCTGAAGTGCTGCGGCGGAGTTGCTTTCCTCCTCTACGGTGGGGCAATGGAATGCGCTGGTTAAATCTGGAGAAGTAATCGAATCGCATCGAATACAAGATGCCATGCTTTCATTCGCCTTGCTGATTTTCTCATTGCATTGATTGATTGCACTGGGAACATCTGCGGAAAATAAACCACCTTTCCCTTCCAGAGAAGAGATGATTTTCTCAATTTCCTTGATTCTTTTTTCGAAATTCAGTTTCTCGGAACGTGCAGCATAATATTGATTCTGAGCATGATAATAGTCTGCACGTGCGTTTTCTGTATCGCCTTTCAGTCTGCTATATTCCTCGGCTGAATTCAAATAGCGTGACTTCGCTTCGTCGTATTCTCCCTGAGCTTCTTCTGGTGTAAGATTATTCCATTTCATAGTGTTTTCCTGCTATGAAAAATTTGTCAGAATCCAGAATAACAGTGTTTTATCTGACGATTTATCAATTCTTCAAAGCATTCTCCTTTCCTTCAAAATTAGAAAAAATGATAACAAAACGAAAAACTTCAATCTTAGTGTAAATTTTGTATATACTGCTGAATTCTTCACTTACAATTCATCAAAAAGTTACCATTTTTGCCATTTTCTATACATTTATTTTAGCTTAATCTACTTCTTTTGTCAATAGTTACTACAATTTTTTTACAAAACGATTGTAGATTTCTATATTTCTCACATAAAAACGATTTGATTATTGTGCATAACGTCCAGTATTCACCCGAACCCGACTGTCAAAAGTTACGCTTGTACATACATTGAACAAAGTGTTATTTTGTACACTATTTCTTCATATTGTGGGTTGACTTAGGAAAGAAAACGTTTTATAATGATGATAGTAGAATTTTATCAAAGGAGCGTGGACATGATGGGGAAACTCACAAAATCTGCATTATCTGTCGTTCTTGCAGGTGCAATGATGATGTCAGGGGTATCATTGATGCCACAAATCGACATTCAGACCGAGGCGGCGGATTTATGCACTGTTGACATCAGTAAGACTTACCAGACAATCCGTGGATTTGGAGGAATTAACCTCCGTGAATGGACTGGTTCAGACCTCACAGAAGCACAGGTGCAAAAAGCTTTTGGAAACGGCGAAGATGAATTAGGATTGTCAATATTAAGAGTTTATGTCAATGACAATAGCAATCAATGGAATTTAGCTGTTCCTGTTGCAAAGCAGGCGCAGGCATTAGGGGCAACAGTTTTCGCAACACCTTGGAATCCGCCCGAAAGCATTCGTATCAATGGAGACGGCACTTTGACAGGCGGTAAATACCAGCTGAGAAAAGACAAGTGGGCTGAATATGCCAATCACCTGAATAGCTTTGCAAAATATATGGAAGGTCAGGGAGTCAATCTGTATTCGATTTCCGTACAGAATGAGCCGGATTATGCGGAAGATTGGACATATTGGAATCCTGATGATTTGGCTTCTTTCATTGCACAATATGGTAAAAATGTGACCGCTGGAACAAATGTAAAACTCATGTCTCCTGAAAGTTTCCAATACCGCAAAGATATTTATACACCCATTTTGAATAATCCTCAGGCTATGGCAAATTGTGACCTGTTTGGTACACATTTCTATGGAACACAGCGTTCCGGTATGGATTTCCCTGCACTGGAAAATTCCGGAAAAGAAATCTGGATGACGGAAGTTTATGTTCCGAACAGCAGTTCTGATGCAGACACTTACCCCGAAGCCCTTGACGTAGCAGAAAATATTCATAATGGCTTAGTAGTTGGCAATCTGAATGCCTATGTTTGGTGGTACATCCGCAGAAGCTATGGACTTATCAAGGAAAATGGCAATATTTCAAAACGTGGCTATTGTATGGCACAGTATTCAAAATTTGTTCGTCCGAATGACGTTCGTGTAGAAGTCACTGAACAGCCTGAAAAGAATGTCTATGTTTCCGCTTTCAAAAATAACAAAAATCAAGTCACCATTGTCGCAGTAAACAAGAGCGATAACGGCTATGCACAACAATTTTCATTGGGCGATAACAAAATTAAGAATGTCGACAGATGGCGCACCTCTGGTAATGAGAATCTCGCTAAAACTGAAAACCTCGAAGTTACAGAAAATACCACTTTCTGGGCGCAACTCCCTGCGCAGAGTGTCTCCACTTTCGTTGTAACATTAGATGGTGATATTGTTCCGTCTGAACCTACACAGCCCACTGAAACCACTCCAGACGAAAACGGCTATTTCTTCCATGATACTTTTGAAGATGGGGTGGGCAATTGGCAACCCCACGGCGGAACGGAAGTTTCCCTTTCTGGAAGAAATCCTTATGAGGGAAAAGAAGCCCTGATTGTTCAGGGACGTACCAGCGCATGGAATGGCACAGAAAAGAAACTGCCCTCTTCTTTTGTTGCAGGGAAAACATATAGCCTTTCTATCAATGTTTGTGAAATGGATGGTGCAAGCACAGACACCTATTATTTCAAGCTCAATTATACAGATGTCTCTGGTAAAGCGCATTATGTGACCATTGCTGATGGTACAGCTCCTAATGGTAAATGGATTCAGCTGTCTAATGAGCATTTCACCATTCCAGAAGATGCCATTGACCCCATTATCTATGTAGAAACCGCTGATTCTACCACGAATTTCTATATTGATGACGTCGTTGGCGCAGTGGAAGGAACAAAAATTCAAGGCGCAGGCACTCCCCAAATTGAAGAGGAAAAACCAGTGCTTCTGGGGGATTTGAATTCTGATGGTGTTGTCAATGTTATTGATTTGGCACTGATGAAACATAACATGGTAAAGGGATTTTCCAATAAAACCGCTGAAAGTGCAGCAGACGTTGACGGAAATGGAACAGTCACCGTTTCGGATGTCATTATGATTCAGAAATATGTTACTAAGAAAATCAAGTCATTTGGTGGCGGAACAACTCCCGCCCCTGCCCCTGTCGCTACTGCTAAAAGCATGAAAGAATTTACCGCTGAATGCGCTTCTAAAGTTGTCGAATATGATACAGCTGATTCCCGTGAAGAAAAAGCTGGTGTGCAGTACGGAACTATCAAATCTGGAACTTACTATTCTACCACTTGCAAGCGTGAAAAACCCTATAATATTTTGTTGCCTGCTGGTTATGACCCCAGCAAAAAGTACCCTGTTCTGTATGTCATGCATGGTTATTGGGAGAATCAAAATCGCATGATTATTGAAGGCAACGGCACAATGTATACTCGTCAGATGATTGGCAATGCCATTGCATCCGGTGAAGCAAAAGATATGATTGTTGTATTCCCCTATATTTATTCCAGTGATTCACAGGACGCTTGCTCTGGTATGGACGATTTCAACAATGCTGCATATGACAATTTTATCAATGATTTAACAAAAGACCTCATGCCACACATTGAATCAACTTATAGTGTCAAGACTGGAAGAAATAACACTGCAATCACAGGCTTTTCCATGGGTGGAAGAGAAGCTCTCCTCATTGGAATGCAGCGTTCTGACCTGTTCGGATATGTTGGTGCAATCTGCCCCGCCCCCGGTGTAACTGGTGCTTTCCAATGGGATAGCGGAAAAGAACCCTATCTCCTCATGATTACAGGCGGAAGCAACGACACCGTTGTATACAATAACCCCGAAACTTACCACAACAACTTTACACAGAATGGTGTTCCGCATATCTGGCACTATGTCAACGGCGGATACCATGGTGATAACTCCATTCACGCACATCTTTATAATTTCTGCCGTTTCGTCTTCCAAGCAACCAATTGACAGCAATCAAACATACTCCATTTAACAAGGGGGCTGTTGCACCGAAATAAATGGTGCAACAGCCCCTTTCATGATGTTCTTACCGGATTTTTTTAATCTTTCCGAAAGCGATAAACTGCCATCCTGTCATTGAATTTTCTGAAAAACAGATTTCCAATTTTTCCGGCAGCAGAATATTTTTTCATTTCCTCAAAGAAACTGATTTCATGGAGCGTTTTGTAGCCACTGCGTGAACTCTCCCCCGCCTAAAGAGGCGGGGGCTTCGTAAGAAGTTTGACATAAGCCCTTATTCTTACAGGCGGGAACACA
>Ga0326511_10000827_pt1 | contig 26788 bp, 22 predicted proteins | sample 0_2496_0518_D_FD_203701 | JGI IMG/M metagenome (GOLD analysis project Ga0326511, IMG submission 203701) | Bovine rumen microbial communities from UC Davis, California, United States - 0_2496_0518 | ecosystem: Host-associated > Mammals > Digestive system > Stomach > Rumen | place: USA...
GCGTATCTCATTGTTTCCATTTCCGATGGTGGTAAACATCATGAAACAGAGGAAGAGGATACCGGAAATGGTGACAGAGACAGCAATCTTTACAGACTTCGATAGTACCACATATACCATGAAGCCAATGATGAGACAGAACATGGCGGTTCGTGTTCCTGAGGCAAACATGGTCTTGGTACAGGCTAATGCTGTGATAAGAAAGAATATCTTGTCGCGCTTCAGCTTGGATGTGATGGCAATGATATAGAACATGACGGCGGTTGCAGCCATGTTGATACCGCAGCTGGCAGCATCGGTGAAGATAGAGAAAAAGCGCACAATACCATTCACCATGTGGGTTCGAGCTGCCACGATAAGGAATACTTTCTCTGCATCATTGAATCCGAACGTCTGCTGCTTCCATGTCCAGAAGGATGCAAAGAGTGCCAGGATGGCCCATAAGCGGATATAATTGATCAGCTTCTTGGGAGTGTCAATATATATGGAGCAGACGATGAAGGCGTAAACCAACTGGAGCGCAATGAGTCGGAATCCGGCATACCACACCCCAAAGTTGAAACCTAAATCGCATGAATTGTTGAGGAGCTCGAGTACACAATAGAGGAACCAGATAAGCATGGCCAGACCCATGGCGTTGGCTATCTTCTCGAAACGCATGATGCCGGCATCGATGATGGCCAAGGCAAGGCAGAGCATCTCCAGTGCCTCGTTTGGCACGGAGGTGGGGATTGGCAGCCATCCCATTCGACTCATGAAAGAGACGAAGTAGTTGATGATAAACAATGCCCAGAATGTGAACATCTGGTAGTGCAATGCCAATGCAACAACAATGGCCATGATTGGAAGTGCACCAAAAGTAATGGCAAATCCTGTCAGTCCCTGGGTCGATAATGAATAGAGTGAAAGCAAAAACAGGAGAAAGAGTAGGATTACTCTTCCTCCACCTGCATAAGGATTGTCAGAATTACTGCTAAAACCGCTATAACTCATTTATGCTTATTTTGCGTGACTGTTTTCGGTGGCTGTGAGGCCTAATTGCGAAATACGATACATGAAGTTGTTGAACTTGGTGTATGGCGGCAACTGACCCACATATTCTTCCACTGCATAACGGCTGGCCTCTGTCAGATACATGAACAGGGTGTTCGGATCTTTCATGCGAGACTGCAGTTCTGTCAAAGCTTTCTGATCCACGTCCTTCCAAGTACGGTTGGCTCTCGTCACCATGAGGTTCAGCGTTCCCATGTTGAGGAGGGATGTGGATACGGAATTATCATCCAAATTGGGGTATTCGACGATAGCAATTTCGTCAGGCTGGATGTCGGCGCACAGGTCCTTGATGTCCTTTGCCATGATGTAACGACTATCTTCAGCCAGGAAATCTTCATCGTAGGTCAGACGACGGACGTGCAATCCGATGGAGACCCAGTAGTTTTCAAGTTCCTGTGCCAAATAGGTCTTACCATTTCCGGCATCCGTAGAGAACAAGTTCAGCACATTCTGCTGCCCCTCCTTGAAGTAAGGAAGTATTGCCTTGCTCAGTTGACGCAAAGCCATGTCGCTGATCGTCTTGTTGAAGCGGCGGTAGCGTAAGGTGCTTTCACGTGGATAGCAGCCTATCACTGGAATCTTGGTGATTCGCTCCGAACGTATGCGGTCACGTAGCGTACGGTCAAGCATCTCAATCACAAAGAAGTAGAGTGCCGTCAAGATGAATGTGAGCATGAATGCTCCTAAGAGATACATCAGTCGGTTGGTGGGCTGTGCATTCAATGGGAAGATAGGAGGATTGAGCACACGGAGGGTAGCTGTCGTCATCTGAAGGTTCTTCTGACGCAGACGGGCTGCATTCAATGAGCGCATCATTTCCATGTAGTTGCCCTCGATGAAGGAGATGTGCCTTACCTTACGATCCAGTGTGGCACCGATAGGCGAATACACTTTGTATTGGGCGTCAAGGCGCTGCTTCATCAGGTCTTGGGCCATTCTCTCTGCCTTGGTCTGTTCCAAAAGCAAGATTTGATCCAACCACTTCTGGCTCAAAGAGCTGGCCTTGATGCTGGTCTTAGGAACATAGCTGTTGGCCTCAATGTTACCTGTCAAGGTCTTCATTTCTTCGGTGGCAGCCTCCAGCTTACGCTGAGCTTTTGCCAACTCTTGCTGAGCTTCGGCATCATTTCCACCATTCTCGCTGTTCATCAGGCGCAGGTTGGCGATACGCGACTGCAGACGCGAAATCTCGAGAACAAGATTGGTGAAATCCTTGTTGGCGCGAATCACCTCAGCTCTGTTACCCATCTGACGTTCCAGATAGTCGAGCAAGGCTCGGGTGGTCATCTCGTTCTTCTCATATTGGTGTACGGCATTCTGCTGTTGCATTTCAAGCACAGTCAGCTGTTTCGTCTGCTCACCATAGTTGATAATACCTTTTTTAGTATTATAGATGATGAGGTCGTCCTCTGCATCCTTCAGGATGTTGTGGAGCTTCTTTACTTCTCGCTCAAAGAACCTGATGACGTTGTGGGTCTCTCCATAGCGCAACTCTTGGTATTGCTGTGAGAATACCTTGTTCAGGATGTCAAGCGTGTTGAAGCAGATACCAGGGTCGTTGGCCGAATATTCAATATGAATAATATCGGTGCTTCCTACTCGGCTGGCTTTCAAACGTGACGAGATGTTGTCAATACCAAAGTATGGATGGCCATTCAAGATACCGAACAGGTAGTTGGTGCTGTAACCCTTTTCATATCCCTTCAGCTTGCGGTAAGTGTCCTCCTCGCTGTTGGGATTGATGAGGTTCTTTACTTCCGTCGGGACAGTTCGATATAATTGATTGAAGTGCTCGGCTGTGATGTAGTTGTTGTTGCGTCTGTGGTCGCCGTACATCATACAGCGAGCAAACAACCTGAGTGACACTTCGTGGATGGTGGCATCGGTCGTGATGATATATAGGAGGTTGGCAATGTTTGTCTGTGCATTACCACCTACAATACCACTTCCACCTTCGATGTTGTAGCCCGTAATCATACCAGTGTAGATTGTCGTGTCAGCCGAATACACACGTTCCAAATCGCGAGTCAGGAACCAGGCTACGATTAAAGCTATCATTGGTAAGATTACCAAATACCAACGAATCTTGTATAAAAATCTGACGATGTATCTGAATATATCCATCTTTATTTAGATTTTTTGGTTTTTTTCTGTTTTTCTTGGGCCTTAGCCTCTTCTTTCTTTTGCTTCTCTTCTTGCTTTTTGATAGCTTCTTCTTCCTTGAGTTCTTTTTCTGTATCTTCCTTGATACGCTTTTCAATCTCCTTGTTCTGCTTGGCGATTTGCTTCTCATCCCTCTCCACCGTACTCTCAATCGTGATTTCGGTCATCGTATTGGTGATGATGGGGGTATGGGTGAGAATTTCAAGGGTCAGAATGTCGGAAGTGATGGACTTCAACAGAGACTGATAGGTGTTGACAGCTGCCTGTCCACGCTGGCCTGTCCATGCGAAATCCTCAATTTCCATGTTACCATGCTGGAATTCCAGTTCGTTAAGAGCACTGGCACCCTGATAAATGGCTGCATTCTCACCTGCGGTCTTCAGAGCCATCAAGTTGTTGGTGATATTCACATAGAGTTGAGCAATCTGTAATTTCAGCTGGTCGTAGGCAATATCTTTCTGAAGCTGGGCTTCTTCTACCAGCATACGCTTGCGCTTCACGGAGTGAGACAAGTCCAGCAGGTCTTCCAAAGGAACACTTACGTTGACACCTACATTCCAATAGCTCTGTTCGCTGCCCTGGAACTGGTAGATGATGGGACTATATGACGATGAGCCATTTCCCCACATATCACTCTTACCATAGCTATAGCTTGCGTGTCCATGCACGTAAGAGAAAATATGTTTTTTCTGTTTGGTGACTTCTGCCTGGGCCATCTCTTGCTTCTTGGCCATGGAGAGGATGCTGGGAGTTTGCTTCGCATTCTCAAAGAGCACAGCAAGAGGGGGCAGATGGAAATGAGACCAGTTAATGGTTCTTTCACTACTGGTATCAAAGAAACCAGCAAGAATGCCGCTCTCGTCATTAGCTTCCTGGGCAAAGGCCCCGGTACTGAGAGCAGCCAAATTTATGGCAAGGATAATTTTTCTTAAAGCATTCATTTTTATTATACGTTTTCTTCCTGGACGAAAGTGAAAAAAGTGCGGAAGATAATTTTCATGTCGAGCATGAAATTATAGGTTTGACCATAGAGAATGTCAAGTTGTTTTCGCTCATCGGCAGACATGTTGCCACCTTTGCCACGTTCTTCAACTTGCCAGAGACCTGTGAGTCCGGCTGGAGCCATAAAGCGGTCGATACTGGAGTCGGCAGTCAACTTCTCTGCTTCATAGAGAGGGAGTGGGCGGTTTCCAACGATGGACATGTCGCCTTTAAGAATGTTGATGAGCTGTGGCAGTTCGTCAATACTGTACTTGCGGATGAAACGTCCAACCTTGGTGACTCGTGGATCATTCTCAATCTTGACAAAGGCATTGTTGATGTCGTCTTCCTTCTTCTTGTTAAAGTCGCTTTCTGCTACGACAAAATCGTCGCCCACCAGCATCACCTCATCGTCACTGATCATCATCTCTGACTCCATCCCGCTGTCATACATTTCCTGTTCTGCCTCATCGCCCAATGGTGATGTGATGACAGTCTTATGGGCATTTTCATCATGCTCCACATACTGATTACCCGTCTTGCTCAGTTCCTTCAGCCGTTTTTCTGCATTCGTGTACATCGAACGGAACTTCAGGAAATCGAAAACGGTGTAGTTAGTACCTACTCGCTTGGATTTGAACAGCACTGGACCTTTGCTTTCAATCTTGATGGCCAATGCCGTAAGGAGCATGATGGGTGAAAGGATGATGAGAGCCAGCAGGGAGAAGAAAATGTCGAATGAGCGTTTCCACAAGGGAATCTTGAAGCGCAAGATTTTCTGTTTGGAAACTATGTCATCGAAGAGTATTCTTTCCCTGTCAGAGATGAATTGTAACTTCTTGTTCAGTTCTGTAACCGAAGCATTCAGATCCAAAGTGTCGTTAATGCCACATTTCTGATAAGTAACCCTTTCATCTCGTGAGAGGTGTGCAGTGAACAAGATGATGTAGATGTTCTTGCAGTTCTTCCGCAAATAGGTAATGGCTGTGATATCCTCAGCTTGCTCGCCTTTCTCATAGAATACAATGAAGTGCTCGTTGCGTGTCCGACGTTCGCAGGCAGCAGCGGTTTCCTTGTAATTCTTAGTAAGCTGTACCTGTCTTCCTGGCAGATACTTCAAGCGTTCTTCGGTTTGAGGATTATTACCTAAATAGACGACACCTATCATAAAAATACAAACTTAGTTGGGCAGAATTTTCTTTACTCTGATCTTAAGTTCCATAGGGTTGAATGGTTTCACGATGTAGTCTTCTGCACCGATTTCCAAAAGGCGGATACGCTCACTGGTGGAGTCTTCGCTTGAAAGCATAATCACAGGAATATGGCGGAACAACTCGTTCTGCTTAATCCACTCCAGGAAGTCATCTCCACGCATGCCTGGCATACGAATGTCGGAAATGATCAGGTCGGGCGTATTTCCTGCCTGAAGCCATTTCACACCTTGTAAGCCATCGGGGAGCCACTGTACATCATAATCACTCATGAGATAGATAGAGAGCACCTTTGCGATGGTCTCCTTGTCGTCAAGAATTAAGATTTTTTTCTTCATATATATGAGACTTGTTTTTTAACAGGTTTTTATTGTATGTTATAACAATTTGCAAAGGTAGAAAAAATATTTTAATTGAGCACAAAATAAAGTAAAAAAAAAGACTTTTTCTCATTTTTATTTGATTATTAAAAAAAAAATTGTGATATTTGCATCACAAACGTATATAATAATAGGAATTCTAAACAATTAATTATGCAGACAAGATATTTGTTAGGTTTCGATGTGGGCAGCTCGTCTGTCAAGGCATCGCTCGTTAACGCCGATAATGGCAAGTGTGTGGCTTCGGCTTTCTTTCCTGAAAAGGAAGCTCCTATCAAGGCCGTCAAGGCTGGATGGGCTGAACAGGAGCCTGATTCATGGTGGCAGTATGCCAAGCAGTCGCTTCAGAAGATCATGGCTGACGGCCAGGTGAAAGGCGAAGAGATTGTTGCCATCGGTATCTCTTATCAGATGCACGGCTTGGTGTGTATCGACCGTGACCTGAAGCCTTTGCGTCCAGCTATTATCTGGTGCGACTCTCGTGCAGTGCCTTATGGTGAACGTGCCTTCAATGAGCTTGGGGCAGAGAAATGTCTCTCGCATTTGCTCAATTCGCCAGGCAATTTCACTGCTGCCAAATTGGCATGGGTGAAGGAGAATGAACCTGACCTCTTTAATAATATATATAAGGTGATGTTGCCAGGCGATTATCTGGCAATGCGTCTCAGCGGAGTGCCTAATACCACTGTGAGCGGCCTTTCAGAAGGAATGTTCTGGGACTTCAAGAACAATCAGGTTGCCCAGTTCTTGCTTGATTACTATGGCATCCCCGCATCATTCATTCCTGAGATTGTTCCCACCTTCTCAGAGCAGAGCGTTGTCAGTGAGGCTGCTGCGGCTGAATTAGGCCTAAAGGCAGGTACACCTATTACATATCGTGGTGGCGACCAGCCCAATAATGCCCTGTCACTCAATGTGTTTGAGCCTGGTGAGATTGCTGCCACTGCAGGAACCAGTGGCGTGGTCTACGGTGTGCTGGGCGAGGTGAACTATGACTCGAAGAGCCGTGTGAACACCTTCGCACATGTGAACCATTCTGTTGACAACACCCGTCTTGGCGTATTGCTCTGCATCAACGGAACGGGTATCCTGAATGCCTGGATGCATCGCAATGTCACCTTCGACATGGGTTATGCTGAAATGAACGATTTGGCTGCCCAGGCTCCTATCGGTAGTGACGGCGTGGTCATCATGCCATTTGGCAATGGTGCCGAACGTGTCCTCCAGAACAAGGAGTTGGGATGCAGCTTCAACGGCATTAACTTCAACAAGCATAGCCGTGCACATCTCGTTCGTGCTGCTCAGGAAGGAATTGTCTTCTCTTTCTGCTATGGTATGGAAATCATGCAGCAGATGGGTATGGACATTAAGAAGATTCATGCTGGTAAAGCCAACATGTTCCTTTCTCCGCTGTTCCGTGACACCTTAGCAGGCGTCAGTGGTGCCACCATTGAGCTCTATGATACCGACGGCTCAGTAGGTGCTGCCAAGGGTGCTGGTATTGGTGCAGGTATTTACAAGGATCACAATGAGGCTTTTGCCACCCTGGAGAAGCTTCAAGTGATTGAGCCTGCTGCTAATCGTGACCAGTATCTGGCTGCTTATGCCCATTGGAAGGAAATTCTCAATAGCAATATTTAATCGATTAACGTAAGCCTCTTTTTGGCTATCTTCTCCGACAGGCCGTAACAAGCCTGTCGGACATTTGTTTGCTTCGAACTAAACATAATGATATGATAAAAAAACTTTCCATTACTTTATTTGCATGTGCCACGTTGCTTACTGCAAATGCCCAAAAGTCTGACACCCTGAAGTTTATGAATGACTACCGTCAGTTTGCTGGCTTCGTCATCTCCCAAAACTCGCTTACTAAACCTTTGGCCGACTCACTCATGGCTCGTCAGGATACGCTGATGAAGCAGTACCATAAGGTAAAGCCACAACTGACCGACCATCAGGTCGAGGAATACAACATGCTGAAGGGTAGATATACCAAGAAAATTCTCGAGTATCGTGGTGAGCGTCTCTCTGATGGAATTGAAGCCGCTGGTGACAGCATAGGCAAAACCGCCAACAGAGTGGGAAAGGCTGTTGGCGGCTTCTTTAAAGGCTTAATCAAGAAATAAGAATCTCCCTATAGCTGTTGTAAACGAGCAATATACTTCCCAAGAATGTCGAACTCAAGGTTGACCACTGTTCCTATACGAATATCCTGAAAGTTAGTATGTTCCATAGTATAGGGAATAATGGCCACTTGGAAAGAGCTGGAAGTAGGATTGCATACGGTCAGTGAGACACCGTTGACCGTGACAGAACCCTTATCAACCGTGAAGTAGCCTTTAAGGGCCATTTCGCGGTTTTTTGGATAGGTGAAGGTGAAGTAGGTTGATCCATTGGCATCTTCCATTTGAGTACAAACAGCCGTCTGGTCAACATGTCCCTGGACGATGTGGCCGTCTAATCGACCGTTCATCAGCATCGACCGTTCGACATTGACCTTGTCGCCTACTTGAAGCAATCCTAAATTGGTGCGGTCGAGTGTCTCCTTCATTGCCGTCACCACATAGCAATGATCTTCAATGCTAACAACGGTGAGGCACACACCATTATGTGCTACACTCTGGTCTATTTTCAATTCCTCAGTGAAGGAGCAGGTCAGAGTAAAGTCAATATTGTCTCTATCTTTGTGAATGGCTACAACGGTAGCAAACTCTTCTATGATTCCGGAAAACATTTTCCTCCCTCCTATATTTTTAATTGTTTATTATTATTTTCACAGAAAAGTGGGGCCGTAAAGGTGATGTGATGAAAACTCCTTTATCACAGGTTGTGGGAGCTCTCCGCTTTTGTAATCCGCCGGCATTTATCAGTCGATTTTGCAATCGGAATGAACGCTTGGTTAGCGGCCCGCCATTGGCAAGAGAAGACGCCCTGTTTTCACGCATTATTTGATGAGTATCCCGATCGAACCAGTACGGCCCCGATGTGTTTGTTTCTGGCTGCAAATGTACGAATAAAAAACGAGAAAAAGAAAGAATGAAGGAATGAATTTCATGGGAGAGACCATTTTTTCATTCCTTCATTCTTTTCTTCCCTATTCTTTATCGTCATCTATCAGCTCATAATGGTCTGTACCATCATTTTGCTTCTGTGGTGAGATGTCCTCGTCCTGAGATTGCTGGACTTCGTCTTCGGACACCTTCTTTTGAATGGTGTCGCGATAGACAGATGGCGACATGCCCATCTTGTTTTTGAAAAGACGATTGAAGACGGTTGGGTCACTGAAGCCTGAATTATAGGCCACTTTGGCAATGTTGTCATCACTCTCTTCCAAGAACTTGATAGCCTGGCTCAAGCGATACTCATTGAGCAGTTCCTTAGGCGTAGAACCTGTGTAGATCTGTAATTTTTTCTCATACTCAGTCTCGCTAAGCCCAGATTGGATAATCATATCTTGTACCGTGAGCTCTGGATTGCAGGCATTCTTGTCAAGCCATTCCATCAGCAGGCTCATAAAGACTGCTTCATCAGAGTTTTGATAGGTCACATCCCCAGCAGAGCCACGCATCCGGCGTTCTCTCTCTCGTTTCTCCAACTTCTTCTGGTACCACAGCATCAGACCGATGGCGATGATGGAAGAAAGGAACATATAGAGCCAGATGGAACTGGTGGACAGCAGGAAATAGGGCGGCACAACCACCTCAATGACCCTTTCGTCGAATTTCTCGGGCGACTCAAGCAAGAAGCATCTCACCTTGAACTTATAGCGACCTGTGGGCAGGTTGTTATAATTGACGATGCGGCTCTTGTTGGCATTCAGCCAGACGTGGTCATAGCCTTCAAGCCTATATTGATAATGTATGCGATGCTGTAACTGATAGTTCAGCGATACGAAGCGGAAAGAGAACCCCGAGTTATGGGAAGGAAGGTACACCTCACGACTATCTGGTACATAGTAGTTATAAGTGTTGGTATAGCGTGGACTTTGCAACACTCCGTCGAGCCAGAAGTCTGTGATGCGCAGTTTGAGCATGGAACCGGCGGTTGTGGCCAATTTTTTTCTGTCAACAGTATAGAAACCGTTGATGGTTCCAATGATGATATTGTCGTTTGGCAGTGTGATGGCAGCATTCTCTGAGCACATAGTGTCGTCAACGCCGTCAAGATTGGAGAATGTCGTAAAGATGCCTTTACCTGTGTTATACGAGCAAATCACATGATCGGTGGCAAACCAAACATTGCCGTGACTGTCGAATGTGATGCTGAATATCTCCTCGCTTGGCAGTCCCTCCTGTGCACCAAAATTCTCGAAAAGCCAGTTGCCTTTCGTGTCTTTACCAATACTATGGGCAAGTCCGCCGCTGTTGGTGCCAACCCACATTTCACCCATTCTGTCGCGCTTGATACACATAATGTCGTTTGACATCAGAATGTGTTCTGGGTCTTCCTTACTCGAAGTCAGTGGCGTGATGGTGAAGTTGTTGTCTTTTAGCGACATGATGAGGATTCCATCGGTCGTTCCTGCCCAGATATTGCCATCCTTGTCCACTTCCAGGGTACGTACTTTACGGTGGGAATGGTAGGGGTAGGTCTTCATCGCATTCTGTGGATGCAAGAACTTGTATTGGCCGTTCTTGTCTCTTGTCAGGACGTTGACACCACCTCCGTAGGTGGCAATCCAGATGTTGCCTTGCTTGTCTTCCACCGAATAGTAGGCATTGTTGTCACCTAAGGAATAGGGGTCGTTGTCGTCGTGGACGAAGTTCTGGAAACTATATCCATTGCCTGAAGGCGTCATCTTGTAGACGCCCCTTCCCTTGGCGCATATCCAGTAGTTGCCCTTCGAGTCCTTATTGATTCCATAGAGTCGTCCCAAAGGATTACCTTTCGAGTCTTTGGTCAGAACGGTATAGCTGCTGTCTTCGCGAATGATGTAGAGCGCATTGTCCTTATTACCTAATAATAATAGGTGGCGTTCCTTGTCATAGTAGAGGGCACGTATCTCGTTAGAGGGCATTTGTTCTTCTTCAGGTACCACCAGCTTGCGGCTGATGGTGTTCTTCAGTATTTCGAGTTTCTCCAGTCCACGGCGGCTGGTAGACTCCCAAACCACACCCTCGCCCAGTTCGAGGCTTGCATTGACTGTGTTCGACAGGTTCCAGGGGTTCACAGGGTCATTATGGAAATACTCCACCTCGTCTGTCTGGCGGTTATAATAGCCATAGCCGCCGTGGTTCATACGTACCCATAGAACGCCGCCGGCCTCTTTGAACATACCACCCATACCGGAAAAGTCAGGAACGGAGATTTTCTGTGTATAGAGTCGTTCCTTTCCTGTAGATAAATCAATCTTGAATACGCCTTGCTGCGTATCAGAGAACCACACAAGACCGTGGGTGTCCACGTAGATGGAGTTCAAAGGATTGCTTCCATGTCGAATGAGCTGAGGCTCTTGTCCATAGGCGAAGGTATAGATGTTGCCCGACTTTGTTCCTGCGTAGATGTTGTAGCCATTGGAGTAAAGGCAGGTAATATATTCATCAAGGAACATGCCCTTGCGTTCGATGGTCAGGTTGGATATGTCCATGCGATGGACGCCCTTGTCAGTACCCAGCCAGATGTCGTTTTGGTAACCTTCGGCCATTGAAGTGATCTCGAGGCCGCTGGTTGTAATGAGCTGGGCATTGACCTTGTTGTTCTCCATACGCAGTTTGTAAAGTCCAATGCCATTGATGTTCACAAGCACGTCACCTGTGCTGGTCACGGTGAGCGGATAATTGGTACGGAACTCTTCACTACCATTGATACCCTCGAAAGGATTGATAATCTTGTCGATGGAGCGCTTCATGACAAACACTCGACCGTCGTACATCTGCATCCAAATGTTCTGCTGATTGTCTATTGACAGCGTGTGGACGCGGTTGTGCAGATTGGGGATGCCGCTGGCGTTTCCCGTTCGGTAGTTGTAGAAGTTATAGCCATCGAAACGGGAGAGACCATTCCACGTAGCAAGCCAGATGAAACCATAGTCGTCTTGTTTCATTTCGGCAATGGCATTACTGGCAAGACCGTCGTCAGTTGAGAAATGTGACAAAGAGGCTTTAAGCTGTTGGGCACATGCCTCATGGACGGAACTGGAGCAAGCCAGCAACAGAGAAAAGAGCGTTATTCTTAGTATCTCTAAGCGATGTCGAATCATGTTGATTAAGTGCATATTTTGATTTGAGGGCGAAATATACAAACTTTTTTTCGAAAGAATGACAAATTAAGGAATTTTAATACGAATTTCGTTGTGGTAGCTATGGCATAGTTTTTGCTGGTGACCATAATAAAATAGAAAAAGGAGGTAAGAAAAATGGCATTTATTGATTATTACAAAATTCTGGGTGTCCAGAAAGATATTCCACAGAAGGATGTGAAGAAAGCCTATTTGAAACGTGCAAAACAGTTTCATCCAGACTTGCATCCAGATGATTCCAAGGCCAAAGCGAAGTTTCAGGCATTGAACGAGGCATACGACGTCATTGGTGACCCTGAGAAGCGTCGCAAGTATGACCAATATGGTGAGCAATGGCGTCAGGCAGAAGCTTTCCAAGGTGGTACTGGCGGCTTCGGAGGTGCCAATGGAGGTTCGCCTTTCGATGGCTTTGACTTCTCTAACTTCAAGGGTGGGGGAGGCTTCAGCAGCTTCTTCGAGGACTTGTTTGGTGGCGTGGGCCGTGGTGCAAATGCTGGTTTCGGCGGCTTTAGCGGTTTTAGTCATCAGCAGGCTCCTCAACCTTCACAGGCCACAGTGACGATTGATCTTTACACGGCCCTCCTGGGTGGTGACGTGGTTATTGCATTGAGTACTGGTCAGAAGCTAAAGTTGAAGGTAAAGCCTTGCACACAGCCAGGCACAAAAGTACGCTTGAGGGGCAAGGGTCAAGAAGGCACTGACTTGATTGTCACTTATCAAGTCTCCTTCCCTGCCTCTTTGTCACCCAGTCAGCAGGAACTTGTCAGGCAGATGCAGCGTGGATAGGCCGCCATCTGCCATTTTACGATATGGATGTAAGGAACTCTTCGGCTCGTTTTAAGTCATCGGGGGTGTCAATGCCTACTGTTTCCACATTGGTAAGGCCTACCTTGATGCGATAACCATTTTGGAGCCAACGCAGTTGTTCTAAGCTTTCTGCCAGTTCCAAAGGACTTTGAGGTAGCTGAGTGATAGCCCGGAGAACTTCACGACGATAGGCGTAGAGGCCAATATGCTTCAGAAATGGGAAGGAACCAAGCCATTCGTTTCGTTCTTTCCCTCGGATGTAGGGGATGACAGAGCGGCTGAAATACATGGCATAGTTGTTGACATCAGTGACGATCTTCGGTGAGTTGGGATTCTCTACCGCTTCAATACTTTCAAAAGGCTTCCCAAGGGTGGCAATCTGTGTCTGTGGGTCGTCGAACAATGCTTTTACTGTTTCTAACTGGCTCTTTTGAATGAAAGGCTCGTCACCCTGCACATTGATGATGACATCGGCATCGGTATTGATGATTGTTGCGGCTTCCTCAATACGGTCGGTGCCGCTTTTATGATTGGCCGAGGTCATGACTGCCTTTCCACCAAACTCCTCAACGGCCTCACGTATGCGTTCGTCATCTGTGGCTACGTAAGCTTCGGCAAGCACGCCGGACACTTGTTCGTAAACCCGTTGTATGACAGTCTTTCCGCCCAGCATGGCCAAGGGCTTTCCGGGAAAGCGCGTTGAAGCATAACGCGCAGGGATGATTCCAATAAACTTCATGTTACTATTTTTGATTTTCAAAATTATTAATTTTGTCGGCAAAGATACTAAATATCCTTCAAATCTGCGTTAAAAAGTCCTATCTTCTTGTTTAATAAAGCATTTTTTCGTAATTTTGGCACATAAAACATGACAATAATGAAATTACAGAATTATATATTACCTATTATATTTATTGTTTTGCCAGGTTTGGCTTCTGCCCAGAGAATCAACATGGGGTCTTATGTGTTTAAAGATGGTGGAGAGTACCAAGGGGAAATGTCGGGCGGAAAGCCACACGGAAAAGGTAAGACCACATGGAAAGACGGAGACTGGTTTGAGGGTGAATATGTAAGAGGTAAGCGTCAGGGTTTTGGTATCTATACTTTCAGGGACGGCGAGAAGTATGAAGGTGAGTGGATGCAAGACCATCAACATGGACATGGTACATTCTACTTTTCCAATAATAACAAGTATGTGGGCCTCTGGTATCGTGATGTCCAGCAGGGGCATGGCGTGATGTACTACTTCAATGGCGACATCTATGATGGCGAGTGGAAGCAGGATAAACGAGAGGGCAGGGGAAAATACACTTTTGCCACTGGCGCCTATTATCAGGGAGAATGGAAGAACGATCAGAAAAGCGGGCGTGGATTCTATGCCTGGGGCGATGGTTCGACCTATGATGGCCAGTGGGCATACAACCTGCGTAACGGAAAAGGTACTTATCGCTATTCCGACGGCGATGTCTATGTAGGCCTATGGAAGAATGACATTCAGCATGGGAGAGGAGTCTATCGTTTCCAAAATGGTGACTGTTACGATGGCGATTATGTGATGGGAGAGCGTACTGGCAGTGGCAACTGTAACTATGCTAACGGCGACCGCTATACAGGCCAATTCCTTAACGGAGAAAAACATGGACAGGGAACCTTTGTCTGGAAAGACGGCAACACCTATGTGGGGCAGTGGAATAAAGACAAGATGAACGGTCATGGCAAGCTGACGACCAAGAAGGGTGATGTCGTGGAAGGCCATTTCCTCGATGGTCAGCCTGATGGAGAGTGTGTGGGGCATTTGGCTGATGGCTCAAAGTTCAAGGCTTCCTTCAAGAATGGTGTGCGTCATGGCGCCTCGATTGAGGAGGACAAGGATGGGAAACGCTTTGAAGGCAGCTATAAGGATGGCAAGCGAGACGGACGTTTCGTAGAGAAAGACCGCAATGGGAAGATTACTGCCCGTGGCTCCTATTCCAATGGTCGTCGACAAGTGGACTAAGTTACAATACTTCTCCCGGTCCCTGATAAACCCTAAATAAAACCCATAAATAATACAACATTATGATTATCGACACCCTCGACAACCTCGCCAAGTACGAGAACGTCAACCCACTATTCAAGGACGTAGTGGCATTTATCCGCGACAATGATCTGAATGCCCTCGAGCCGGGCAAGCATCTTATTAAGGGCAAGGACCTCTTTGTCAACATTACTACAGCGAAGGGACGTACTCCTGATGCAGCTGTGCTGGAGACTCACATCAACATGATTGACATCCAGATTCCTCTCGATACCCCTGAGACATTCGGCTATACGCCGTTGTGTCATCTGCCAGAGGAAGAATACAATGCCGAGAAAGACATCACCAAGTATGAGGGTATGGCTGAGAGCTTTATCGAGTGCCAGCCAGGAATGTTTGCCATCTTCTTCCCTCAGGATGGTCATGCCCCTTGCATCTCAATGGCTCCGGAAATCAAGAAAGCGATATTCAAGGTTAAAGCATAAAATACTATGGCAACAGAAAAAAAAGCAAGCAAGAAATCTGCAGCACCTAAGAAAAAGGAAATAATAGAAGCCCCAAAGCATATCGGTCTCGTGCAGAACGATGGTTGGCTCGAACCGTTTGAGGATGCTATCCGAGGCCGTCATGAACACGCATTGTGGAAAATCGGTCAGCTGACGCAGAACGGCAAGAAGACGCTGAGCGACTTCGCTACGGGCCATCTGTATTTCGGACTTCACAAGCAGACTCGTGGTTGGGTGTTTCGCGAATGGGCTCCCACTGCAACGGAGATTTACCTCATTGGCGACTTCAATGATTGGAAGGAAGACGAGCACTACAAGTGCAAGCGTATTGAGGGTACTGGCAACTGGGAGTTGAAGCTGAAGGACAAGGACCTGAAGCATGGCCAGCTCTATAAGATGAAGGTAAAGTGGAACGGTGGCGAAGGTGAGCGTATTCCAGCCTGGACACGCCGTGTGGTTCAGGACGATCAGACGAAGATCTTCTCTGCTCAGGTATGGAATCCCACTGTGCCTTACATTTGGAAGAAAGCTGGTTTCAAGCCCAAGAAGAACCCATTGCTGATCTATGAATGCCATGTTGGCATGGGCCAGGACGCCGAGAAGGTGGGTACCTATGAGGAGTTCCGTAAGAACGTGTTGCCTCGTGTGGCCAAGGACGGTTACAACTGCATTCAAGTAATGGCCATCCAGGAGCATCCCTATTATGGCAGCTTTGGTTATCATGTGTCTTCGTTCTTTGCTCCCTCCAGCCGTTTCGGTACACCTGAGGAGCTGAAAGCACTCATTGACGAAGCTCACAAGATGGGTATCGCCGTCATCATGGATATCGTTCATTCACACGCCGTTAAGAACGAGGTGGAGGGACTGGGTAATCTTTGTGGCGACCCCAACCAGTTCTTCTATCCAGGCGACCGTCATGAGCATCCGGCCTGGGATTCGCTTTGCTTCGACTATGGCAAGGACGATGTGCTCCATTTCTTGCTCTCCAACTGTAAGTATTGGTTGGAGGAGTTCCGTTTCGACGGCTTCCGTTTCGATGGAGTCACCTCGATGCTGTACTATAGCCACGGACTTGGTGAAGCCTTTGGTGGTTATGGTGATTACTTCAATGGTCATGAGGATGATAACGCCATCTGCTATCTGACACTGGCCAACAAACTGATTCATGAGGTTAATCCTGATGCCATCACTATTGCCGAGGAAGTATCGGGCATGCCGGGCTTGGCTGCTAAGTTTGAGGATGGTGGCTATGGCTTTGATTACCGTATGGCCATGAACATTCCCGATTACTGGATTAAGACCATCAAGGAACAGAGTGACGAGAACTGGAAACCGAGTTCGATATTCTGGGAGGTAAAGAATCGTCGTCCTGACGAAAAGACCATTTCCTATTGCGAGAGTCACGACCAGGCACTCGTGGGTGACAAGACCATCATTTTCCGCCTGATTGATGCCGATATGTACTGGCACTTTGCCAAGAAAGACATCAATGGCGTGGCTGAACGTGGCATTGCCCTGCATAAGATGATTCGTCTTGTGACGGCCGCTGCCATCAATGGTGGCTACCTGAATTTCATGGGTAATGAGTTCGGTCATCCAGAATGGATTGACTTCCCCCGTGAAGGCAATGGATGGAGCTATAAGTATGCACGCCGTCAGTGGAACTTGGTGGACAACCACGATCTGTGCTACCACTGGCTGGGTGACTTTGACCGTGAAATGCTTCGCGTCATCAAGTCGGTGCGTAATTTCCAGAACAAGCCTGTGGTGGAGATTTGGCACAACGACGGTGATCAGGTGCTGGCCTTCATGCGTGGCGACCTGCTCTTTGTGTTCAACTTCTCTCCCACACAGTCGTTCACCGATTATGGATTCCTCGTCCCAACGGGTTCATACGAGGTGGTGCTCAATACCGACTCGAAGGATTTTGGCGGCTTCGGCTTTGCAGACGACTCGGTGACCCACTTCACCAACTACGACCCGCTCTATGTGAAGGATCATAAGGAGTGGCTCAAACTCTACATTCCTGCCCGTTCGGCAGTTGTTTTGAAAAAAGCGTAAATGAGGTATCACAATTCACAGAAAAAGGATGGTACCATCACCACAAGGGTGATGTGTGCTATCCTTTTTTGTGCTTTTTCTTTCTCCTGGCTCTATTGGTTTCAAGCCGATGTGATTGCTGTTGGCCAGCATGTGTTGAGTAAGGGCGTGACTCGCTTCGACCGTACCATAGGGACATTGGTCGTTACTGCAGTACTTCTTGTCTTACAGCAAATCATCGCAGCCGTCGTCCGCCTCAATCGGCGTTCTCATGCGTTGACCTATTTGCCGTCAATGCTTATCTTGGCCATCATCAGTGATATTAGTGCCGACATCGACCTGCGTTTTTCCTTAGGAGCCTGGTATTGGGTAGCTCCTCTGGTGCTGATAGTGTGGGGACTGGTAGTGTGGATGGCTAAGAATATGCTGACGCTTGATTCCGACAAGGATTATTCTGGTGTTTTCTCTCGCCGTGTATGGATCAATGCCCTCATCATGTTTGTGATGATGCTGTCCGTAGCAGCTATTGGCAACACCAATGCAACGTTCCATTTCCGTTCGCATGCGGAAGTGGCTTTGCAGCAAGGTGATATTGAGGAGGCTTTAAGGGTAGGCAATGAGTCGTTTGAAACCGACGAGCACCTGACCATGCTCCGTATCTATGCGCTTTCCAGGCAGTATCAGTTGGGAGAAAGGCTCTTCCGTTACCCCATTGCAGGCACCAGCAGCGACATGTTGCCTTTGCCGATTAAAGGCAGTCGTTCACGCTTGATACTTCTTCCAACAGATAGTATTTGGGTACATCTTGGTGGGCGTCCAGCCTCTTCGATGGATGCCAAACGCTATCTTGTAGCCTTGAAACGTAGTGGACTTGCCACGCAAGCAGTGGCTGATTATGTGTTGTGCGGTCATCTCATTGATCGGGACATTGATGCCTTTGTGCGTGATTTACCAAAATATTACGTACTGAAGGATTCTGTATACGACGAGCTGCCTTTTCATTATCGTGAGGCTTTGACTCTCTATACTCATCGGCGTACTAATCCCTCTATCATCTATCATAATGCTGTGATGGACGAAGACTGGTCAAACCTCCAAGAACTGGAAAGAAGCTATCCCGATGCGAGAGAGCGAATGGGGAAAGTGGCCGAACGCTATCAAGGTTCCTATTGGTACTATTATTCCTACGAGGAGAAATAGGCAATACAAAGCAAAAGCCCCGAATCTTCAGCGAAGATTCGGGGACTTTTGTTGTTTGTTTGGAATAAGTTTGTTTGGTAAGTTGTTTAGGCTTCGGCTTCAGGAATTACTGAAACGACGCTTTTGTCATGACGACCGCGGTGGAAGTTCACCGTACCATCGATCAGTGCATAAAGCGTATCGTCCTTACCCATGCCTACACCATTGCCTGGATTGTGCTTCGAGCCACGCTGGCGAACGATAATGTTGCCTGCCTGCACCTTCTGGCCACCCCAGATTTTCACGCCGAGTCGCTGAGCTGCGCTCTCGCGACCGTTCTTAGAACTACCTACACCTTTTTTATGTGCCATAATGTTGTTCCTCCCTGGTTTTAAGCGACTACCTGCTTGATTACTACTTCAGTGAACTGCTCACGATGACCGTTGCGCTTGCGAGAGTCCTTGCGACGCTTCATCTTGAAAACGATGACCTTGTCACCTTTAACCAGCGGGTTCACCACTTCTACTACTACTTTTGCACCATCTACGGTGGGTGCGCCAACCTTGACAGCGCCGTCGGCATCTACGAGCAGCACTTTGTCAAATTCAACAGTCTTGCCTGCTTCCACGTCCTTGATGTGGTGCACGAAGAGCTTCTTGCCTTCTTCAGCTTTGAACTGCTGACCCTGAATTTCTACAATTGCGTACATTGATTTTGTTTGTAAATAGGGTTTTTTCCGCGAGGCGGCACGCGGTCGCGCACACTTCACCCAGCCTCGTCGGACTCTTTCGGGCTGCAAAGGTACTACATTTCTTTGAGATACGTTTGCATTGCTTTTATCTTTATTGCGGAGTTTAACGTTTTTTATGCCTTTTTGCTTATATTGTGATTTCTCCGCAGAGACTTTGGTTCATTAACCGTCGTACCATATCGGGATTATCGTATTTGGCTTGCAGGTACATTAACTTAGTCACAGCAGCTTCCACGGTGGAGTCGCGGCCACTGACCACACCTGCCTCCTGTAGTTGATAACCGGTGTCATAACGTCCCATTTCTACTCTGCCTTGAAGGCACTGGCTGATGTTGACCACGACTTTTCCGCGTCGTTCGGCTTCGCGTAGGGTACTAAGTAGCCAAGGGCTTTGTGGAGCGTTGCCTGAACCGAAGGTACGCATGACGATGGAGCGCAGGTTGGGCGTAGCAATGATGTGCCTGATCAAGTCTTCGCGGATGCCGGGAAAGAGTGAAAAGATAATCACATTATGATCCAGTGCGAAGTGGGGTGACATGGGTTTGCGGAAGTCGGGCCGGTGAATCAGGTCTTCGTGATAAGTAATGGTGACACCTGCATCTGCCAGATGTGGATAGTTGAACGATTCGAAGGCATTAAACTCATCGGCACTTTGCTTGGTAGTGCGATTGCCTCGCAACAAGTGGCCATTGAAGTAGATGCCCACTTCTGGTACCATCGCCGTTCCGTCTTGATGGTGGGCGGCAGCCATCTCAATCGATGTGATAAGATTCTCCTTCCCGTCGGTCCTCAGCTGTCCTATTGGCAGTTGAGAGCCAGTGAAGATGACGGGTTTTGTCAGATTCTGCAACATGAACGAGATGGCAGAAGCGGTGAACGCCATCGTGTCGGTACCGTGTAGGACTACAAATCCGTCATAATAGTCGTAATGGTCGGCAATGACATGGGCAAGTTCCGTCCACAGCTTAGGCGACATGTCACTTGAGTCGATGGGCGGATTGAACTGGTAGGTAGCTATCTCCGTCTGAAACTGTGTTAGTTCGGGCACACGATGGAGCAGGTGCTCGAAGTCGAAAGGTTCCAGAGCGCCTGTCTGTGGATTACGGTTCATGCCGATGGTTCCACCAGTATAAATCAATAGAACTTTAGATGGCATAGGTTATTCCTTTTACGTGCTTGGTTATCGACGTTGCAGCAATACGACATTCTCTACATGTGGTGTATGAGGGAACATGTCGACAGGCTGCACTTCTACTACGCGATATTGCTCATCAAGTGTTTGTAAGTCACGTGCTTGGGTAGCTGGGTTGCAGCTGACGTAGACGATGCGTTCTGGAGTGGCACGCAGAATCGTTTTCACCACATCGGGATGCATACCTGCACGAGGGGGATCGGTAATGATGACATCAGGTCTCCCATGACTTTCTATGAACTCGTCGTTCAGGATATCCTTCATGTCGCCTGCATAGAACAGCGTGTTCTCAATGCCATTGATTTCCGAATTGATCTTGGCGTCCTCGATGGCTTCAGGCACATATTCAATCCCAATCACTTGCCGTGCCTTGCGAGCCACGAAGTTGGCTATTGTGCCAGTGCCTGTATAAAGGTCGTAGACGAGTTCTTCGCCTGTAAGTCCTGCTAACTTGCGAGCAACTGAATAGAGGTGATAAGCCTGCTCGGTATTAGTTTGGTAGAACGATTTCGGCCCGACCTTGAACTTCAGGTCTTCCATCAATTCGTAGATGTGGTCTTCACCCTTGAACACGATGATTTCCTGGTCACCAATCGTATCGTTGCACTTCTGGTTGTCAAGATACATCAGCGATGTAATCTGTGGAAACTGCTCACTGATGTGCTGCATCAAGTCCAGTGCTTCCTTTTCGCCTCCTGTCTCATCATAGTGGAACTGGAAGATGACCATCCATTCGCCGCTGGCACTGTTGCGGATAATGACGTCGCGTAGCAACCCCACCTGTGCACGTAGGTCGAAGAAAGAGAGACCTTTCTTCACGGCATAGTCGCGAACCTCATTGCGTATCTGGTTGTGCAGGTCATCCATCAGCCAGCATTTCTCGATTGGCAGGATCTTGTCGAAAGCCCCTGTGATATGGAAGCCAATGGCTGGATTGTCTTTCAGTGACACCTCGGGTCGTTCGCCCTTGATTTCCTCCTTGGTCAGATAGCGTTTATTGGCACAGCCAAAGTCCAACTTGTTGCGATATTCCTGTGTCTTCACAGAACCGAGAATGGGGCGAAACTCAGGCAAATCTATCTTTCCGATACGATGCAACTGGTCATAGACTTGCTTTTGCTTAAACTTCAACTGCTCCTCGTATGGCAGGTTCTGCCATTTGCAGCCGCCACAAACGCCGAAATGCTGGCAGAAAGGTGTTGCCCGAACTTTGCTATATTCCAATATACGTACGACTTCGCCTTCGGCAAACGAGTGCTTCTTACGTCGAATCTGTACGTCGCAGACGTCACCAGGTACGCAGAATGGCACAAAGACCACCAAGTCGTTCCAGTGGAATAGACATTTACCCTCGGCAGCAACGGCCTCTATCGTCACCTGTTCCAAGAGAGGCAATGGTTTATTTCTTCTTGACATAATTACTGAATTAGGTCGCAAAGGTACAAATTATTTTCTGAATAGCGAAATAATCTTCCTAATTCACTTGTGGGATAAAATGTTTTTCCCTAAATTTGCAAACGTAAATCAATAACTGCGTCTCATGCACAATCCTTTTCGCCTTCCCCTGCTGATGCTTAATAGCCGTCGTCCCAGCCGAATTGGCGAGATGCCTACGGTACGCGATGGGCTTTGGTTGCGTAAGGGATATGATGCGCTGACTTTCTTCGGACACATTGTGGTGGCAACCGATGAGATGGTCGAAGAGATGAAAGAGAAAGCCAGTCCGCTGAGGAACCATGAGATGATACATCTTAGGCAGGCGCAGTCGACTCATGACTCATGGTTCTTCTTTTATTTATTATATATATGGTATTACGTGAAGGCATTACCTGCAAACCGCAAATATCGTAATGCCGCCTACTTGCTGAACCCTTTTGAGGTGGAAGCCTACCTCCACATGGCCGATGCCGACTATCTGCAGAAGCCAGAGTGCGGACAGGAATGGCGACGTTTTGCCGAAATGAAACCTATCGAACGAATTAACTATTACAAACATCTAAAGAAATGAAAGCAGGAATTTTGACCATCATCGTCGGTTGCCTCACGGCAACGGTGGCAGTGGCACAGCAATATCGTGTGCCAGTTCAAGAGACTAACGAGCAGATGCAGATGGGTAGCTATCAACCCACTTGGGCATCGCTGGAGACGCATCAGACGCCAGAATGGTTCCGCAATGCCAAATTCGGCATCTGGGCTCACTGGGGTGCCCAGTGTGTAGAGGGCAGTGGCGACTGGATGGCTCGCGAACTCTACATGGAGGGAAGCTATAAATACAAGTATCATCGTGAGCACTATGGCCACCCTTCTGAGTTTGGCTATAAGGACATCCTGCCGCTCTTCAAGGCCGAGAAATGGGAACCAGAGAAACTTGTAGAGCGCTATAAGCGTTGTGGCGCACAGTATTTCTTCGTATTGGGCAACCATCACGACAACTACGATCTCTGGGATTCCAAGTACCAGCCGTGGAACTCGAAGAACATTGGCCCGGAACGTGACATCCTGGCCGAGTGGGCTGCTGCAGCCAAGAAGGCTGGCCTGCCCTTAGGCATCTCGTTCCATGCTGACCACGCCTGGACGTGGTTTGAGCCTTCTCAGCGCTACGATCTTGAGGGAGACAAGGCAGGCGTGTGGTATGACGGCAACCTGACCAAAGAGGACGGTAAGGGCCAATGGTGGGAAGGACTCGATCCGCAAATGCTCTATCAGCAGAAACACCCGATGAGCAAGGGCTCATGGGACAACGGAGCCATCCATGGACAGTGGGACTGGAGCCATGGTGCCTGTATGCCTTCGCAGGAGTTTGTCAACAACTTTTTCAATCGCACCATCGATGCCATCAACCGTTACAATCCCGACCTCATCTATTTCGATGTCACCGTGCTGCCCTTCTATCCCATCAGTGATTGCGGTATGAAGATTGCAGCTCACCTCTATAACAAGAACCCTCAGGGCGTGGTATTTGGTAAGATTCTCAACGACGACCAAAAGAAGGCCTTGACGTGGGATGTGGAGCGTGGTGCACCCAATATGATTGTCAGTGAGCCCTGGCAGACGTGTAATTGTATCGGCGACTGGCACTACAATACGGGTACCTACCAGCGTGGCTATCGTACGGCTACCAACATGGTGAAACAGTTAGTGGACATCGTCTCTAAAAACGGTAACCTGCTACTCAATATTCCCCTTCGTGCCGATGGTACTTATGATGAGAAAGCTGCTGCTTTCCTGGATGAGTTAGAGGCCTGGATGTCACAGAACGGTGAGAGCATCTTCGGTACCCGTCCGTGGGTGAAGTTCGGTGAGGGTCCTGTGGCCGAGAAGGACATCAAAATCAACTCACAGGGTTTCAACGAGGGACAGTACAACGGGATGGACTATCGTGACATTCGCTTCAACCAGACGAAGAAGTATCTCTATGTCACAGCGATGGGATGGCCTCAGGACGGCAAGTTGGTTATCAAGTCGCTGGCCAAGAATAATCCTGATTACAAGAAGAGCATCAGTAGCGTCTACCTGTTAGGTCATGGCAAGCTCAAGGCCCGTCAGACCACACAGGGACTGGAGGTGTCTCTTCCAAAACCATGCAACAAGATTGCTCCCGTTCTAAGAATCAACAAATAGGACAACCAACATTCTTAAAAACTAAACGAAAAGACAATGAAGAAGCTATTTCTGTTAATGGCTGTGGCTTTGCTGCCCTTGGTGTCGTCGGCACAGCGTCGGGGAATAACGGTGAGAAAGAACGTGCCGACAGACTCTATCAGACTGAGCGACCCAGCTATTCTTGCTGATAAGGCAACGTCAATGTACTACATGACGGGCACGGGTGGCATGATGTGGCGCAGCCCCGATTTGCAGTTGTGGGAAGGACCCTTTCGTGTGACCGAGTTTGATGCCTCATCGTGGATGGGGGCGCGTCCAATGATTTGGGCGGCAGAACTCCATCAGACGGGTGATGGCTGGTACTATTATTTTGCCACCTTTACCAACCAGTCGGTAAAGATTGATACCGTCCGTGGAAATGTGATTGAGCGTCGCGCCTCGCAGGTGTTACGCTCCAAGAATCCGATGGGACCATACAAAGCTTTTGGCGATGCAGCCTATCTACCGGCCGACCGTCCAACGCTCGATGGTACTTTTTGGCGCGACACCGACGGCAAGCCCTATATGGTGTTCTGTGGAGAGTGGTTGCAGAACTGGAACGGAACTATAGAGAAGGTGGAACTGAAGCCAGATCTTAGTGGTACTATTGGCCAGCCGAAAGTTCTCTTCCGTGCCAGCGACTCGCCTTGGAGTCGCGAACGTGATGAGCAGGGTAGGGAAACTTGGAATAAAGTGACCGATGGCCCTTGGCTTTTCCGCACAGGTACAGGCCGTCTTGGCATGCTTTGGACGTCGTGGGTCTATGATGTCTATACGCAAGGCGTTGCCTATTCCGCCAGTGGAACCCTTGATGGACCTTGGATTCAGGAGCCCGAACCTGTCACGCCTCCTGGTTTTGGTCACTCGATGCTCTTTCAGCGTTTCGACGGTCAATGGATGATGTCTGTCCATCATCACTCCAAAGATGCTCGTGGCCGCACCATCCGCATCCCCCATTTCTTCGACGTAGACCTGAGTGGCAATAAGCTTGTTGTCAAACCATCTCTTCCCACACTCCAGTCACCTCAATGACCTTTAGGGACATATTGTGTAGAAGAGAAACTTTCCAGATACATAATCACCACAGAGACACAGAGGTCTTCAATAGATGAAAGACTCTGTGTCTCTGTGGTGAAACTTTTTTATGTCAGAATTAGGCGTATTACTTCACAGGCTTGATGGCGAAAGTGAAGTCGTAGTCCTGATAGGGTAGGCGGTACTCGGGAAGAGGCCAGGCTCCCCATGAGTTAACGCAGGCAAGACCGATTTGGCGCTTTTGAATGTGGACGGAGGTCATGCCAGAGGGTATTAAGTCACCACTGTGGCGTCCCCAAGCCTTATCCTTGTTCACACCATCGTCAAGCTGGGCGGTGGTATAGGGGAGAGCAGAAGCCTCCATCGGGGCATTGGAATAGAAGCAGAGACCCTTGCCAGCCTTGTCGAGGACGGAGAACCAACGTACGTCGGTGTGGTTACCACTCTCCTGTGGGCGGATATAGTCAAAGTACTCCTTTACCACCTGATTCTCGTAGAGACCAAGGAATTCAGAGTCTTTGCGGTCGATGTAGTTTTCTGCAGGTCCGCGACCATAGTACTCAATGCGGTCAAATGTCTTTGGCATCTGCAGGGCCATGCCGAAGCGGAAGAGCTCGCTGACCTTGGCGTCCTTTTCCGTAGCAAGCTGTTCGCGAACGATTACTTCGCCCTCAGCGGTCAGGGTATAGGTCATGGTAAGCTTGGCTTTCTGGTCGGGCATTTCGAACTGAGTAGTAATGGCATTACCCTCTACAGTACATGACTTCAGCTTCATCTGCGGGTTGAGCCAGGTACGGAAACGACGCTGCAAGCCTGCACCGTAGTCATTGTCGGTGGGGGCACGCCAGAACTCGGGCACAACAGATTCGCGGAACTGCAACATGTCCTTACCGTCGACAGTCAGATAGTCAATCCACCCCGTCCATTTACCCACATAGAGGTCGGTGCCTGCGGCAGAGAGCTTGATGTAGCTGTTGGTTTCTTCCTTCGAGACAGATGGGGCTGCAGAGGCTGCAGAGAAGTCGGGGAACTGATAAGGCTGCACGATGAACTGCTGCTTGGCCATTACTTGTCCCTTTTCAATGAGGGGCTGAGCCTGCTTGGCACGGAAGTAGAAGTTGGCTGTAAGTTCACGGTCGGGATATTTGGCCAAATAATCGGCTATGGCATTCTTCAATGAGGGTGACTCGATGATCTTTTTGCTCTGTGGGGCGATGTTTTGGAAGTCATTGAACTCCTTCACCACAAAGAGATTATTGGTCTTACCGTCAGGAATCAGCATGCATACCATTTCCAGGTCGTTGAGCGTCTTGAAGAAGTTCTCGTTGTAGACCTCTACCTTACCCTCCTTCAGGTCAACATCTTTCAACCAAACGTTCTGGTAATAGTAACCAACCTCGTATGCATGAGGATTCAGACGGCGGTCGGGAGCAATGATACCGTTGCAGTTGAAGTTGTAGTCGGAAGCAGGATACTTGCCGTAGTCGCCACCGTAAGTGAAGATTTCACGACCCGTGATGGGGCTCTTGTCGCGCATGCCCTGGTCTACGAAGTCCCAGATATATCCACCCTGATATTTTGGGTATTTGCGGA
>Ga0326511_10000828_pt1 | contig 26783 bp, 25 predicted proteins | sample 0_2496_0518_D_FD_203701 | JGI IMG/M metagenome (GOLD analysis project Ga0326511, IMG submission 203701) | Bovine rumen microbial communities from UC Davis, California, United States - 0_2496_0518 | ecosystem: Host-associated > Mammals > Digestive system > Stomach > Rumen | place: USA...
GGTTGTTTCCACCTCCAACTAAAGCAACTGATGTAACAGTATGATGTGGACTTCTAAATGGTCTTTTTAGTATTAATGGATTATCTTCTTCCACATTTCCTGCAATACTGTGGATTTTTGTAACTTCTAATGCCTCCTGAAAAGTAATATCAGGTAATATACTTGGTAATCTTTTGGCGAGCATAGTTTTTCCAACCCCTGGCCCTCCGTATTAATACACAATTGTGACCACCAGCCGCAGAAATTTCTAATGCTCTTTTAGCATTTTCTTGTCCCTTAATATCAGAAAAATCAACACTATATTTATTATTCATTATTAAATTAGTTTGATTTATCTCATTTTTTATATTACATTCGTTGTTTAAAAAGCTGACTATTTCTCTTATGTTATTTATCGGTAATACTTCCAATCCCTCAATTATTGCTGCTTCTTTTGCATTTTTCTTTGGTAATACAATTCTTTTAATTCCTAACTTTTTAGCCTCTATTGTAATTGGTAGTATTCCATTTACTTTTTCTACATCTCCATCTAAAGAAAGTTCACCAATAAAAATGCTTTCTCCCAAAAATCTATTTAAATTGTTGTTATTAACTTTTTCGCTTGCAATTAAAACTCCCATAGCAATTGGAAAGTCTAAACTAGAACCTTCTTTTCTTATATTAGCAGGCGCAAGATTTATAATAATTCTTTTACTTAATGTTTCAAACCCTGAATTTTTTATTGCAGTTCTTACTCTCTCTTTTGATTCCTTTATGCTAGCATCAGGAAGTCCAACAATTTCAAAACAAGGCATTCCATTTGATATATCTACTTCTATATTTATAAAGTATCCATTTAAGCCTTGAAGGCCTATACTTTTAACAATTGATAACATTTATCACCTTTCTATATATTTAGATATCTGAGGCCATTATAGGATGTGTTTTATAAAGGGGGTAACTTTATATAATTATAGGTAAATGGATGAATTTTGCCGAACAGCTTAGATTTAAAATAAACTTATATCGACTTTAATAATACTTGTAATTTATATAAAAACTTGTTTAAAGTTCCTATATAAATTTATAATATAGGGATTGTTTCATAATAAAATTATGAGGATTCCATAATGGCCTCAGATATCTAAATATATTAAGTTAATTTTATTGAATTTTAATAAAGATAAAAATTTTTGATTAAATTTTAAAAATAAATCTGATTTAAATCATTCTCATTATAAATAAGTTTCCATAATTTGTCAATACTTTTTTAAAAATTTTTTAAATTCATTTCAGTAGCTTCATTTTAATAGTATTGAATATAATAAGTCTAGATATATTTTATGCAAACATTTTCACGAGGGCAACTCATGACTTTGGAATAAAGAAGATGAATTGCCACTGTAAAAATTCATCATAATTCATGTATCTCATTATTATTTGCATGTTAATTCATAACTTAATTCTAGTAGTTCTTTAATTAGTTCTTCATCACATTTATCACTTAAAATTATTGTATTCCAATGTTCTTTATTCATGTGATATGCTGGGATTATATAATCATAGCTTTTTCTTAATAATTCTGAATACTCTGGATTTGTTTTTATATTTAAATATTCTTCTCCTCTTACATTCATTATTAATGCAAACCATTTATTATTTTTCTTATGTTTCATCGTTACAGAATCATCTTGAAATGGATAATCTTCATAAACATCTGGCAATTCTAAACAATATTTAATTACATCTTTTCTATTCATGTTTTTGTAAATTCTCCTTAAAATTTATTAACAACTATTCCTATTTTTTGATCTTCTAGTACTTTATCAATATCATAATGTATTTCTATTCTTTATTAAATTTACCATAATTAATGGGAAACCTGAAAGTAAAATGAATAAGAAATTAAACGATGTAAGTTTCAAAAATAAACTCCACTAGAAGCTTTTAGCAAATAAAACTTAGATCGTTTAATTTCTTATTCATTTGTGAGTTGCTTTATTTTTTATTTATATCATAACTATTTCTTTTTATATCAATTTCATATACTTCTCTATTACCATTTGAATCTTCAATTATTACATTTGTTTTACCTGATCTTTTAAATTCTGCATTTATTTTATAATCTTCTAATGATTCATCATATTCTATATAAACTTTTCCATATTTACTATCTTCTAAATAAACATTATAACTATCATCAAATACTGCTCCCGCTTCTCCACCATTTACTAATATCGTTGTATTATATCCAGTTTTATTTATAAAAGTTATTATAGTCATAGCTAATATTATTAAACTACTTATAATAATTCCTGCTGTTTTAACTTTTTTATTGTTAAATATACATATTGGATAAAGTAGTAAAGTTATAAAACAAAATACAGTACTTAATAAATGATATGGGAAGCTGTATATAGTTTGATTTAAAAATCCACTATAATGTAGACCTAGAAAAATTAATATAGGTGTTAAGATAACTAATCCCCACCATTTGTCTTTTTTCATAAAGTATCCAATAAATCCCATAGGAAATGTAGCAATAGTCCAAGCAATCCAAAATCTATAATAAGTTAAAAATAAGTTACTATGATTTATGAAATCCTGAATTAGATATACTAATGGCTGACTTATTAAAAAGAATACAAAGCATTTTAATGCAGAGTCTATTGCTGACTTACTATTCATAATAATGAATATTCCAAATAAAATCCATACTTCAAATGAAATTGTTATATCTGCAAAAGATGTATCTTTTGCTATTGGAAGCATAGCCATAATTCCAGTATATAGACCTGCTATAACAGCAAATATAATCAACTTTTTAAAACTTAAATCAATTCCACCAAATAATTTTTTTACTTTTTCTAACATATAATCTCCTCCATAACTTACTATTTATCTTTTTTCTTTCAAATATCTTTTTAATAAAAATGTTAAGAAATATGGAAATGTATAGAATTTACCATTAAATCCAATATTTTTATTACATAGCTTAATTCCATATTTTATATCTTTATATTTATCACTATCAATCAAATTATTTAAAGATGCAGTAGCATTATCATTTGCTTTAACTTCAACAGGTATTAATGAATTTGTATCTCTTACAAAGAAATCCATTTCTTGCTTTTTACTATCATCTTTATAAAAATATAAATCATATCCAGCTTTTACAAGCATATCACCTACAATATTTTCATATAAAGCACCTTTATATGTATTCATATTTTCATTATTTCTTAAATCTTGCTGAACTTCTTCTTCCAATGAGCCTATTAACAAACCAGTATCTGCAAAATATAATCTATAATTATCTGGATTGTAATTTCCTTTTAGTGGCAAACTAGGTTGTTCTAAGCTATAACTAACATTTACTATACCAGCACTTGAAAGCCAATCAATAACTCCTACATATTCTCTATTTCTTGCACCATCAGCAATTTTTGATATTTGAAATTTTTTATTTTCATTTCCTAAAAATACTGGTATTTTCTTATAACAGTTCAAAATTTTTGTTTTATCTAATCCACCTGCATATTTAGTAATATCTTCTTCATAATCCAATAAGATTTGCTGTTGCATTTTTAATATTCCACTGAAATTCTTATTAGCCATAAATTGATTAACAATAGCGGGCATTCCTCCAACTACCATATAATCTTTAAAATTAGAAAGCATAACACTATATTGTGTAGTACTTAAAGGTTTTACTTCTACCATGCATTTATATAAATCTTCAATTTGTTCTTCTTTATATCCTTTAGCCCATAAGAATTCTTCAAAATCCATAGAATGCATTATATAATCTTCTTTATTTCCAACACTATTTGATTCTATTTCCTTATAATTAATTCCCATTAAAGAACCTGAACAAATAACATCATATCTTCCATCTTCTCTAAAAGCCTTTAATGAAGTTGCTGTGCTAACACATTCTTGCATTTCATCAAAAAAGATTAATGTATCATTTTCATTTATTTGGATTTCTGGCATTTTCAGTGTTATATTTTTTATAATATTATCCACTACAAACTCATCTTCAAATATCGTTTTAAATTCTGGTTGAAATGCAAAATTTATTTCAATAAAAGTTTTATAGTTTTTTTCTCCAAAATTTCTAATAGCATTTGTTTTTCCAATTTGCCTTGCACCTTTTATTATTAAAGGCATTCTATTACTATTATTCTTCCAATCTATAAGATACTGGTCAATTTTTCTTCTTAATCTATCCATAATTTTGTACCTCCAATAATATTTTATCACATTTTTAGAAGTATTTCAAGTATGTAACATCACATTTTTAGAAACGTTTTTATGATGTTTTTTCACATTTTTTGACAAAGATTGTGTCATGTCAATAAAGCAGACATTAAAAATATTTTTTATTATTTTAATTTTTAAAAATAGACACTGTATTGCTTTTTTTGTTATTATTGACCTTCGGGTTATGAGCGGCTCCTGACACGTTTATGAATTTTAGTGAAATCAAGGGTTTTAGGCTGTATATCACTAAAAATTGGGGATACAGTTTTTCGAACATTTGTGTATTTTTTGGTACTTTTTTGAATTAATTCACACCAATTTATCCCCAACTCGTTTTACACATCTGTTCGTAGTTTTAAATTTTAGGGAAAACCAATCTGATTTTTGGAGGTTTTATAAATGAATAAAATAACTTATCATAAAGAGGGAGATTATTTAATTCCTGATTTAGCTATTAAAAATGATAATAAAGATTATCATATTGGAAAATATGGTCATTTAAGACTTAAATATTTAAAAGAACATAAAAGAGGTTTTTATACTGAATTAATAATGGATGGACAACTTGCAAAGCATTTAGCTCTTATTGATAAAAGAGCATCAAAAATAGTTTCAGCTACTATAAAGAAACTAGCTAAACAAGAAGGTGTTAACGAAGAATTAAAAGCTAATAATCAAATGGATTGGGTTCAAGCTATGAATAATATTAAAAATAGAGCTGAAGAAATAGTTTTAAATGAAATTATATATGTGTAGGAGGAATTGAAAATGATAAATTTTAGAGAAATAAATGAAAATGATATATTAAAAGAATGGTTAGAATTTAGAGAGAAAACTACTTTTTGTGAAATGTCTGCAGAAGATAAAAAATATGGTTTATACTTTGAAGAAACAGCTGAAAAGATATTAAAAAATGTTCCTGTTCAAAACAGACAGTATGTAAAAAAGCAACTAGATAAACTTGAAAACAACTTTATGGATTATTCTTATTATTGGAATGAAAAGTATTACAGGAATGGTTTTGTAGATGGTTCTCAGCTAGTTATGGGATGTTTCGAAGAATAATTTAATTACTACACTGATGTTATTACAAATATTCAGTGTGAAGATAAAATCCTAAAGTGCAATTTTTGCACTTTAGGATTTTTAAGTTGCACTTTAAAAAAACTATTTAATATTTTTGTTCATATTACATTAATTTAATGTACCTATTTCCTCTATTTTTATGAAATCTGTTATTAAATCAGCTGATTCAAAAGTCATAGTAAATCTATACCTTTCTCTTTTATTTTCTATAAATGGTTTCATTGAACTAAATATTCTTTTTAGTTCTTCAACTGTTTCAATACCAAATAATTCTTTCATTTTATTTACCTCGTATTTTGATTTTAATCTTAAACTAAAGTCTTTTAAAGAACTATTAAAATGCGAATTTTCTGAATATACATATGTTATTGGAAACCAATACCATCTTTGTTCACTTATTAATAGTATTGATAAATTATGTAATAATAAATCTGCCTCTGTAAAGTCCTGTTTACTAATTTTAGGTTCATATATATTTTCAATCCAAATTGCAGCCATACCACTATAATAGTTTTGGTCATCTATTTCATTTTTTGCTTTTTCAATTACTTCATAGTTATGGCTATAAAAATAAAAATGCATATTTGTTATATTGTCTGTATATCCTTGTTGAAAATAGCTTTTTGTTATAAATATATTTATTAACTTATATTGTCTGAATTTAAATAATATTGCTATTAAATATATAAAAGTTTCATGTATAAATGCATCCCATATTTCTTGTTTTAGTCCTTTGTTCTGTTTATTCCAATTTTTGATATTTTCATAGAAATCACACAAATTATCTAGAAAATCTTTATTTTCATATCTATTCCAAATTATTTCTATTAAGGCATTTCTATACTCCAAAGATTTATTATATGTTTCTATTATTTCTTTATTTTTTTCTTCACTATCTGCTTTTATATCTTCTTCACCTATTTTAGATTTTTTTATCTCTTCAATTAAAAAATCAATTGCTTTTATATTTTTTTCTTTTTGTAAAACTTTTAATTTTAACGCACTAGGATTGTTCAAGTTTTCATCTACCCATTTAGGCTTATTTCCTAATTTAGGTTTATAATATATCTGTCTTCCATATATTTGTTTAACCAATTTAACATATTCTTCGTCTGCATTATCTTGTGTTAAATCATAATGAAATTTACTTTTTAAGTAAATTGGAACATATATATTTCCATTTTCATCTCTGTCAAAAACAATTGGGATGAATTTACTTTGTTCAATATTATTATATACCTCATTTGATATAATTTGAGTTTCTATTCCAACTCCTCCACTTCTTCTATCTGCTTTATTTGCATATTTTTTATCTAATAACATTAAAACAAAATTTACATTTTCATCTTTTACACATTTTTCCATAAAGTTTATCGTATCATTTCCAGGTTGCATAATCCATTTATCTATAATTACTTCTATTCCATCTCCTTGTAATCTTACAGCAAAATCCATAACTTTTTCTTCATATTCTTTACTTGACCATGAATATGATATAAATACTTTTGGATGCTCTATTCTATTATTCATTTACTTTCCTCCTCTTAAATAAAAAAGCAAAATAATCCTGTAATTTTTAATTACTATCATAATTTGCTTTTCTTTTGTTAATTATTATTTGTTAATTCTTGATACATTTTCATTAATTCTTCAACGCATTCTGATTCAGTCATTTTCTTCCAATCAAATCCATAAGCTTCCATAACTGCTATGTCATTTTGCTGATGAGCTTTTAGTAATTCTGGATATAAATACATGTTTTCTCCATACATATCTGCCAAACAATGATCTTTATATTTTTCTCTTGCCTTTAGAATATTCTTAGCTGTCAATGTGATTTTTTCTCTCTTTTTATCATCTAGATTAGGCATTGGAAAATTATAATATACAGATGGTGCATATCTATAACGACTTTCTAATCTTCCAGCAATTGTTCTCATCCATGCATTATGAACATTTGAGCATATAATCCCAAAATCACATAAACTAGCATTATATACAAGTACTGCTGAATCACTTGCTATTACATCAGAAGGTAAAAATCCTATTGGTATATATTTTCTTTTTTCTGATGACACTCGTGGTATAATTAAATATTCAGTTTCAGGCTGTCTATTTTGAGTAAATAAAAATGGTTTATCTGCTGTTTTCTGTATTCTATCTACAGGGCTTGAAAGCCTATATTCCCTTATATAATTAAATCTCTCAACTATTTCTGGTATATTTGTATAATCACTTGGATTTTTATTTACAAACCACAAACAATATCTAGTATAACCTATATCATTAATAAATTCCTTGCTTCCAATAAACGGTCTTATGATGTCATTTAATTGTGGGTACTTTTTAATTAAAATTTCTTTTTCCTCTTTTGAAAGCAATAATCTTCCATCATCTGCAGGTGGACTTCCTTGTACAACTTTAGCCAAATCTTTATTTATACTTTTACTTCTATTTTTTATAAAAATATCTGGTGCATTTTTTAAATATCCATTTATATGATTAACTTCTTTATATTTACCATCGTCAAATATTTTTTTAGGAATTTTATTAATATACGAAAAACCAACTATAACACACGATACACCAGCAGTACTTTTTGACTCACTTGTCCATTTAAAAGTAGTATGTGCAAAATTAATAATTATCCCCTTATTTGAAAGTAATTCCCATAAAAGATTTACGGATTCACCTTGGCAAACTGAATTTGACGATACAAATGCTGTTTGTATCATTGTATTCTTCATTAAATCACTTGCCTTTTTAAACCATCCTGCAACATAATCAAGCTTCCCACCAGCTTTTGATGGAAAAAAAACTTCTTGAATATCTTTTGCTTGTTCTTTTGTTCTCATTGCTTGTCCAATAAATGGTGGATTACCCATTATATAATTTAATTCAGTTTTATTAATTACATCATTCCAGTCAATTCTTAAAGCGTTAGCTTCTATAATATTAGTATAACTCTTTAATGGTAGAAAATCTAAATTTAAATGTAATATGTTTTCTGTTTCTTTCATCATTTGGCTTTCAGCAATCCATAATGCTGTTTTAGCAACAGTTACTGCAAAATCATTTATTTCAATACCGTAAAATTGGCTAATTGAAACTTTTATTGGATTAAATGTACTATCTCCAAATTGTATTTGTCCTCTATGTAATTTTTCTAATGCTTTGTTCTCCATTTTTCTTAATGATAAATATGTTTCTGTTAAGAAGTTTCCTGAACCACAGGCAGGATCCAAAAACTTCAAATTAGCAATTTTATTCTGAAATTCTTGTACATTTTTCTTTACTACATTAGTTGTTTTAACATTTAAAATTTTTTCTTCTAATTCTTCTTTTAATTCATCTAGAAATAGTGGATCTATAACTTTATGAATATTCTCTATAGAAGTATAGTGCATTCCTCCACTTCTTCTTGTTTCTGGGTTTAATGTACTTTCAAATACTGCTCCAAATATGGTTGGACTAATATCACTCCAATCAAAATCTTCACTTGCTTTTGTTAATAACAATTCTTTAACTTTTTCATTAAGCATTGGAATTTCTATATTCTCATCTGCAAATAAACCACCATTCACATATGGAAATTGTGATAATTCTTCCTTCATATATGGATCTCTGTCTTCAACTTTTGTATCTAATACTCTAAACAAATCAATTAAAGCTCTTCTTAAGTCATCTGCAGAAAATTTGTTTAAATAATCATGGAACATTAGTCTTCTTCCGAATAGTCCAGCATCCTCTGCATATAAACAAAATACTAATCTAACACAAAGCATATTTAAACTTTTTAATGTTTCTTCATTTTCGGGATTTTTATATAACGGTAATATCTCGTCATAAATCTTTCCAACTAATTCTCCAGCCTGAATAGATATTTCCATTTCCTTTTTTAAATGCTCATTTTCACTATCTACAATAAATTGTAATCTATAGTATTCTTTTTCTAGGTCTTTTAAAAATATTTCTTCTGGCTCTGAATTAGGATTTTCCATATTATATATTAAGAAAGATTTAAAGTTACATGTAATAACCCATTTTGGATGCTTTGATACAGGCAATTCTGCAATGTATTTTTTTGCTTGTTGAAACGGATTTAATAAACTCCCATCTGACTGTCTTATAGGCTTTCTTAAATCTTTCTCTATACTTTTTTGTTCTATTAATACTTTAGTACTTGGAATATATCCATCAATAAATCCAGTATTTTTATCAATATGAACTTGATCTTCAAATTCAATAAAAGCTTCTGGTCTTTCTATACCATAAACTTGAGAAAGTAATTGTATCCAAAAGGTTTGGCTTTGTCCTTTTTCATATCCTTTATCTTTCCAAAATTCTGCAAATTGTTTTGCAGCTTGTTTTTGTTCTTTTTCAGTCATACATAACCTCCATGAAAAAAATTCAACTATACTATATCACATTTTAGAATCGTTTTAAAGCAAACACTATCTATTTTATCTTTTTCTTCTATAATCTTATTCTAAATACTCTTTTAATCCGTCAACTATCTTGTATACTTTAGTCATTGGATTTCTTTTAGATGCTTGTCCATCTTTATTTAATTCTTCCATATATTCGCAATTCTTTATTGCAGTATGTAACTTTCCTTCACTTGAAACCTTATTAAATATGTCTTTATCATTTTTAGTATAATCTCCTAAGCCTTTTTTCTGAAATTCTTTACTAAGTTCTTGAAATACATCATCTTTTGAAACATATCTATCTATTTTCTTAAAATGTAATAATAACCAAAGTTCGAAATTAGGATTAGACCAAGCAACATTATAGTTACAATTTTTTATAGCTTTATCAAATTGTTCATCTCTATAGTCATCTTTATCAAATACTACCCAAACTTGCCCATATATTTTTGCAGATTGGTTAACTTTCTTCTCAGTATATTTTACTAAAGATGTTGTATTCATGCCTGTACCTTTAATATCAATGTTAGGAATTAAAACATCTACCTTATTACCATACTTTTCATTGATTCTTCTTTTTAGTCCGTTAAAGTAATTGGGTTCTGTTTTCTTTCCTTCACATACAATTAAGTAATTGGCTGGTGCTTGCCTTTTACTTTTTAGTCTGTCTTTCCTTGAAATATTATTGTTTTTCATAATCTATTTCAAATTCTTCTAATACTGGAATAGCACCATATCTTCCAGTTAAATAATCTTTATTGTATGTTGCATCATTTCTAACTTTTTTGCCTGCATTCTTATCATCTTCTAGTATATAATCAGATAATGCATATATTTCTGAAATTCCATCTTTATCTTTTTCTGCAAACCATATTTCATCTCTTCTAAATGTTTCTTTATTTAAATTTACAGTATCATGTGTTGAATAAATTAACTGACCATTTCCTTTATTTGTCTCACTATTATGGAATAGATTAATAATATATCTTGTAAGTAGTGGATGAAGCTTTGCATCTAATTCATCAACAAATAATACCATACCATTTTTTAATGCATCCATAAAGAAATCAAATAAATAAAACATCTTTCTAGTACCATTAGATTCCAAATAAAAAGGTAACGCTTTTTCTTCACCATTTTCCTTTTTATGAATAACTTTAATATCTATAATTCCATTATTATTTTTTACAGCTTCTATTGAATCTGGTATAGTATTTATTCCTTCTATTCCAGAGTCAAATGTTCTTATAAATTTTAATAATTCTTTTTTATAATCATTATCCGTTAATATTTTTAATGAAACTCTTTTATTAATAATTCCTTCAAAATCAGGATTTCCTAGGTCTAAATAATTACTATTCATAAACCAGTAATAAACATTTGAAAAATCTTCATTATTTCTATCTATTTTACTATAAATATTTAAAAACAAAGTACTTTCATCTATATTTGATAGTCCAGCTATTTTATTTGATTTCATTGTTACATTATTATTTTCTCTTTCAAAAATAGCATAAAACTTATTAATTCTCTTTTCATATAACCATTCAGAAACAATTTTATCTTTTAATACTTCAAAACCATATTTATATATTTTATTATTTCTTGCAAGTATTTCAACTTCTAAGGCAATAGGTTCGTCATTTATCATAAAACTATAAATATTTTCCTCATCTATAGAAGAATTCTTTTTAGAATCATCACTAATTAATATTCTTTTTTTCATATAATCAAATGCTTGCAAAACATTAGTCTTTCCGCTAGCATTTGCACCATAAATAGCAGATACTTTTAAATAATCTCCAGCATCTGTTTTAGCCACATTATATTCGTGTTCTTTTAATGATGTTGCTTCCATATCTAAGCAATTTTCATTTTTAAATGATTTGAAATTTTTAAAACTAAATCTAATTAACATTTTTGAATTCCTCCTTTTGTATTATTATATGATATTTTTTTAAAAATATCAATATTTTTGAGATTTTTTCTCATTTTTATTTAAAATATCTGTAGTTTATTGTTTTTGTTATTAAAATATGATATATATTATTTAAAATTAGAAAGGTTTATATTATATGAGAAATATTGAAAAATATTATGAAAATACCAAAAATGTAATGCCTCATGGCAATGTAAAAAGATTTATTGAAATTGAAACTAAGAAAGGCAATGCAATTGATTTAGGTTGTGGGGCAGGAAGAGATACCGTATTTTTAATAAAAAATGGTTGGAATGTAACCGCAATAGATACGGAAGATACAAAATATATAATTGAATCTAAATTAAATAAAGAGGAATTAAAAAGATTTAAATTTTTGTGTCAAGATTTTGAAAGTATTAAACTAGATAAAAGTGATTTAATTGTTTCAAATTTTAGTATTCCGTTTTGTAACCAAAAGTATTTTTATGAATTTTGGAATAAAATTGTAGATAGTATTAATACTGGTCGGATATTTTGTTGGAAATTTTTTTGGATTAAAAGATTCATGGTATTCAGTTAAGGAAGACATGACATTTCTATCAGAGAAACAAGTTATTGATTTATTCAAGGATTTTGAAATTATAGATTTCAATGAGAATGAAAGAGATGGAAAAACGGGGCTTGGAAAAATTAAACATTGGCATACATTTAATGTAATAGCAAAGAAAAGATAATTAGAATTTTAAAAGAATAATTTAATTACTATACTGATTTTATTATAAATATTTAGTGTAAAATAAAAAGTATGAATATGACTTTCACACTTTTTATTTTGTTGTTAGTTTTTAATTAGTCTTGAACTCATCTTAATTTTATTTTCGATTAAACATATTTTTAATATAATTTATCAATTTTTTAAAAACAGTTTCTTTTTTAATTTTATCTGGTAATTGAATATTTTTTATTTCTTCATTTATAGTATGTTTTTTCTTAAAAATATTATCTGGATTATATTCTTGTGCTTTCTTTTCTTCGATCATATTTAAGCAAATACGATCATAATTATTCCAAAATTTTTTTTGGTTTTCAGGACATAAATATCTTTCGTACATTTCTACAATTAAAGCTTTTGTTTCTACTAATAAATTTTGTTCTTCAATTTTTTTATTGTTATCATATTTCCACGTATATGATCTATCCATTGTGTTATGTATATTTTTTATTACATTTTGTGGGATTTTTTCCTGCTCTTGTTTTGTAAGTCTTTTTATTATTTCATATAACTCAGTATGAGCCATACTTTTTATATTTCCTTTTGTATCTATCACTATTAATTCTCCTTAACTTTCATCAAAACTCTTTACTTCCCTGTTGATTTCAGGCATATTTTCTAAACGATAAAAATCTTGCTGACAAAATTCTTTTTTTAATGGTACACCTTCACTTCTAGCAACTTTCCTAATTAATTCTTCTGTTAAGAATTTTTCTTCTGTTACTACATCTTTTCTTCTTTCTGCATATTCTTTTATTACAGAATCTTTCTTATTAATAAGTTTGTTAAAACTTTCTATTATCTCATCTTCACTTACTTCATCATCCCAGCTATTATTCCAACTATCTGTTTCATCTACCCATTCAAAATCTTCATCCAAAACTTCATCTGTTCTTTCTGTTACTGAATTTTGATCTAACACATCTTTATTTTCCCCTTCAATTGTCATATCTTGATCTGTTTCTAAAATTGTATCTGTTATCATTCTTCCCTGCGAAATAAGTTTATTAATATAATTTTGTTTTGCAATTTCTATTTTTTCTCTCAATGCGTTATTGGTTGGATGATTTTTTAGTTCTGATTGCATAAGGCATATTTGATAGGCATTAATACTATCTTCCATAAATTTAATATCTGTATCTTCTCTTAATAGCATTTCTTTTTTATTTTTTATTTGAATAGCAAGTTCTTCCGTAGGGTTCTTTTCACTTTCTATCTGAAGACTTGCAATTTGTAATAATTCAGTTTCTATACACTTATCCCTATCAATAATTAATATTGGTAATTTCTTTCCCGTATGTTTTTCGAAATCTTCAGATGCTTTTTGAGCACAACTTAATTTAGGAATTTTCCCATTGTTTTTATAAATAATCATATAATCTGGTTGACGAGGCTCAAGTTCTCCGTCTTTTTCTATAAATCTTCTAATATCTATTTCGTTATAATTATGATTATCTATCATGCCTGTTTTTCTTATCTGATTATCAGGGTCACAAAATCTATCAGTAGCAGAAGTAATTAACCCTACACCATTTGAATATGAATCAGTTGGAGATATTGAAACCACATCATCTTTAGTAACATTATTAAACCCAAAACTAACTCCATTACCTGATTTTCTAAGACAATCTCTTCTTATATATGAGGCACAAATATGAGGTGAATTCATTTCACACCTATTCCAGTGTTTATAGTAATCCTCTATATTCCCTCCCCTATCAAGACCTACATCAACATCATGAATTAATATATTAAAATTCATAACACCATTTTCATCAAATGGTAACTCATATACATTCTGATTAGTGGTAGTAATATTTTCATCTTTTGTATTCATAGGTATTCCATCTGAAATCGAAAAAAATCCTCTATTTATATATAATTCCATATATGATTTTTTCAAGCGTTTATCAAGAGATATTCTATTAAAGCCATCACTTACAGACATTGAATCCACACTACTCTTTTGCATAATTTGGGTTAATTTATCTGAATTTTCATCATTTTCAGGCAAATTATATATATATCTTATATTATTGAAATAACTTTTTAGTTTTTCATCTTTTATTGATTCAATATCTTCGCCAAATCTTTCTAATAAATCTTTTACATATTTTTTAGATATACCATATTTAGATATTAAAACCATATCTATTTTTTTTTCAAAATCATTAGAATTTTCAAAAGTGTTTTTGCATTTTTCATTTTTAATTTTTTGATATTCTATTACATGTTCAATATTAGAAATATCATAAGTATTTTCTTCTATCATAATACTAGTTAAATTATCCAATGTTTTTTCATCTAAAACATCTATTTTTTCTTCCTCAATGCTGCCTAATAACACATCATACTCTGAGATATTTTTTAAAATATCAGAGAACAAATATGTCCATTCACTACTTTCATTAATTTGTTCATATCTTTCTATTAGTTTTTCAATTAATTTTAAGGTCTTTGTATCTAGTTTAACAACTTGATTAGATATATCTGGAAAACAAGAAATAAGATTTACTTTATCTTCACCCAAAACATCTAAGCAAGTATCGTTTGTTATTATTCCAGATTTATCTTTAGCCATTAAATGATTTTTAGAATACATTCTTAATATTTGATTTTTTCGCTCTGGATATAATATAATTAATTCTTCAATTTCATCCATACACTAATTTCTCCAATTTAATATTAAATATATTATATAATAGCTTAATATAGTTTTCAATATTTAAAAATAAAAATCTTTTTATAACTCATATTTTATTGTCTGTTTCTTCTGTTTATTTTCCTGTTCTTTTTGCTCTACTTGTCGTATATGTTTTTTCATTTTAGTACTATTATCTACAACTTCATCACACATTTTAATTTCTTTTCTAACTTTATTAAGTTTTTCTGTAACTTGTATTATTTGCTTTGTTATTTGGTCTTTGTCGCTCTCATTCTCAGTTTTTCCTCTTTTATAATATAATCTATTTCTAGTATTTAATATATCTTGCTTTTCTCGTAGTTTATTATATTTTAAATTATCAATATTTTCTGCTGTTTCTAATTTATATTTGCAAAGAAATCTTGTAAGCTCTGAATAGTGATTCATTTTTGCTATATTTTTTCGCATTTCTTCTGTTAGCTTGTGTGGGGCACCATTCTTTTTATAAATTCCTAATAAATGTTTATAGTAATAATATAAGGCAATTATTCCTTTGGGTTTATATTTTTTTCTAAATAAGTTCTTTGTTCCATAAAACCTTACTTTAACTATCTTATATGGATATATCTTTTCCTCTAATATAAAATCATTTTCAAGTATTCTTCGCCTAATACTTTCATTTGAATAATTGTCTCCAAATGCTCTTTCAACTCTTATATTTCTTTTATGAGGTTCTTTTCTAATTGATAATTTTTCTACTCTATAATAATAACTATATCCCATTGAATTTAATATTTTGTGAAAATCCTTAGTTGTATAAGAATGCTTTATTGCATAATCTATATCTTCTTTTGCAAACTTATAGTAATCTGAATTTTGCAAAGATTTTTGATAAAAATTATTATAATTAATTCCTGATTTGCAAGTTTTTTCTTCTAAAACATTTAGTCCATATTCTTCACAAAGTTCATCTGATGTTCTTCTTAATATTGCTGTATTTACATGATTACTATAATATTTAAGTCCATCTTTAAATGAAACAGAGTTTACGACAAAATGATTATGAAGATGATTTGTATTCAAATGTGTTGTTACTATAACTTGAAATCTTTCTCCCCATATTTCATTTGCAAGTCTTACTCCAATTTCATGAGCCATTTCTGGAGTAATTTCTCCTTCAGCAAAAGATTGTTCTGCATGAAAAGCAAGTATACCTTTTTCTTTTTTAAATATTTTCTTTACAAATTGCATTTGTTCTACTGCTTTATTAATATCACAATTAATTCCTGTTGTATAAAATTGTTTTTCAGTTTTATCACTATTTGTTGCATACATTACAACTCGTCTTATATCTTCATATTTATCAAAACCATTTTCTAAATAATCATTCCTAGTTTTCTTTTTATCTTTAGCATAATCGACTACATGATCTAATCTTTTTTCAACTTTCCATATTTTTGTTGTTGCCATATTCATCCTCCTCTCTTAAAAAGGGGATTGGGGAATTTCCCCATTTGAGAATTTCGAGCTGGCGAAATTCAATGCTTGCTAGGACAATACATCTACATTTTTTGCACCTGTTTTTGATACTTTATTATCACTTTTAATACAGTTTTTGTTCATTTTTTCGTACCTTATTGGTACCTTATTTAAGATAAATACTTGGACTTTTTTATCCAGCCCAAGTACATTTTCTTTCTATTTTGTATTTACAAATTATTAATTTTGTATTACAATATTTGTATAATGAATTGGGTTAGTTGTTTAGTTTGCCGACTTAAACTAACTCTTTTTTCATACTTTTTAATGTTATTCCATAACAAATTTGGTACAATTTTGAGATCGTTGCATCTACCAAAACTTTGTCATTACTATTACTAAATCTTTCAATTAATCCTTTTTTATTGAACCTTGTTGTTATAATAATCGGTAATTTATTTTCACATCTATTTTGAATTATTGTGTAAAGTTTTTCTAATGCCCAATTGCTTATTCTTTCTGTTCCAAGATCATCAATTATTATCATATCTACATTGGAATATAACTCAATTAGTTCATTTTCTGATTTAGTATTATCTCTAAAAGTTTCCTTTAAAATACCTAATAAAGTTGTTAATCTTCCCATTAAAACTATCTTTCCATTCTTAATTAATTTATTTGCAATAGCACCTGCTAAATGCGTTTTTCCAACTCCTGACTTACCCATTATTATCAGTCCATTGGCTTGAATATCTGGTTTATTCTTATCTGCATAATCTTTAGCTACATTTACGGCATATTCATTATTTGAACTTAAATAAAAGTTTTCAAAATTCAGATTTTGATAGTTTTTTCCGAAATAGTTTTCTTTATAAATTCTGTTTATGATGGCTTTAAATCTTTTTTGTTTTGATTTTTTAAATTCAATTTCATCTTGCTTTTTCCAATATTCTTGAGCTTCATTACAAGTACATCTTTTATATTTAATAAAATCTGGTGAAATATTTGCATATAGATAATCAAATCCTATTGGCTCTAATTTTTGTCCACAGAATTCACATTTTTTAAGCTTATTGTGGAAAATTTCCTTATAATTTGTATTCTCTGAATCCATTTTCATGCTCCTCTCTTATAATTTCTTCTTTTCTTTCTTCTTTTGTATTCTCTTCTATTCTTTTCTCTTCTTCTGTGTTATCTAACGTTGTTATAACGTTACTTTTTTCTCTTTCACTTTTTAACTTTTCACGATATCTTTTTTGTCTTTCTCGATTGAGAACTTGATAATTTTCATATTTATCAAGACTTTGATACTTATGCCAATTTTTAATCAATAATGTTTTGCCTTCTTTTTCTAACATTCCTAACTTTAGAAGTTCTTCTATTATTCTTCTCATTTTGTCCGAAGTTTTTCCCATAATCTTCGCACAATCTACGAAAGTGATTGGTTTTTCTCCTATTTCTAGTCGTCCATCATTACCACATTCAACTGCTATTGCTAACAATTGCATCCATACTCTAAAGTATGTATCTCCATCTTTATGTTTGAGAAGTAATTGAATCTTCCTATTATTAAAAATATTTCTGTCTACCTTAAACCACTGTATACCATACATAGCCTCCTTTCCTCACTTTCTTATTAAATTAATAATTTACTGATTCTTGTTCTTTAGTGCTTAGATACTCATCTAAAGCTTGTACTCTAAACAAGAATTTCCCACCAACTTTAGAGCATGGTATTTCTTTTCTTCTTACTAGTTGATTTATTAACCAATAAGAAATTCCTAAATACTCTGCTGCTTCTTTCATTGTTAGTGTTGTTCTTAGTACTTTTTGTAACTCCATAAATTTCACCACCTTTTTTTAGAATTTTGTTGACATCTGTTTTAAAATGTAGTATATTACTGTTAACGATGTTCTAGTTGGATTATAATTGTTAACTTGTAAAAAATCAAGATTAATCAGTTATTTTTGATATCATTTTAGATTTCAACTTTAACATTTAATATTGTTAACGAGGTGAAACCGTTGGTATTTCCATATTTTTTATTAGATTTTAAAAATAAAAAAGAAAATATACTTTGCAATTATTTTAGAATTGCACCTTTTAGATATACAGCAAACAAAACTATTCATTATGAAGAAATTTTAACTAGCGATAAATTTAAAACTCGTGAAGAATACTATACTTATCTTTCAGATAATAATATTACAACTATTGAAACAAGATACTTACAAGATACACATAATATAAGTAATCCTATTGGAACTATACTATTTGATTTTTTAGATGCTGATCTATCTGATACTACTTTCTTAAAAAAAAGCACTCTAAAATATGGTTCTAGTGCATTACACACTTCAACAGATTCAATGGATGATTTTGAAGTAGAAATTAATGGTTACAATAATAATGAAAGTCAATATGAGCCAAGTTATGAAATTGAGATTTTTGATGATATTTTAAATGCATATTCAAAAATAGAATTAGAGGAATATCAAAATTTTCAAAGAGAATTAAGAAAAGCAATAAACTTTACATACAATTTAAATAATTTGTCATATTTAAATGATTTATCGCCTGCTCAAAGATTATTTATACATAACGTCAAACGTACAACTCAAGAAAAAATAATGTATAGTTACTTAGATACAATTAGCTTATCGTATACACTAAATTTCCCAGAATACTCGAAAACTATAGCATCATATTCTGAATTAGAACCTGATATGATTGCAAAGGAATTAAAGAAAAATAGTAAAAAAGCAAATCAACCACTTATAAAAACTTTCTTTTATTCTTTTCCTTGTATATTAAGTGCATATTACTTTAGTTTTGTTTATTTTGTTGAAAACAATATACCTATTAAAATATGTAAAAATTGTGGTAAATATTTTATTCCTGAAAATAGAAGTTCTTCTGTTTACTGCAATAGATTATATAAAGACAAAAAAACATGCAAAGAAATAGGAGCAAATATAGCTTATAATGAAAAATTAAAAAAGGATGAAGTAAACTCTTTATATAGAAAAACATTATCAGCAAAAAAAATGTTAGCAAATAGAAATCCAGATATTCCTATGTATCTTGAAAAATATGAAAAATGGAAAGCAGAAGCAAATCAATTTAAACAAGATATTAAATCTGGTAATAAAACAGAAGAAGAATTTAGTGAATGGATAGAAAAAACTAGAAAATAACTTAAGTGAGGTATTTAATATGGTGAAGAAAATTTACGGTGTATTAGATTTTGAAAATGAATTCTATTTTGGTGGAGATATTTTAGGAAGTTGTATAGAAACAATATTAAAAAATATAAGAATAAAACTATATTTTCCATTACTCAATCCAAGTGTAAAAGAGCAAATAAAAGATTCAGGATTTAATTCAAATAATATCATAGCACCACAAATTCACTTTCCAAATTTAAATCCTCATCTTAATTGGGGGAGATTATTTTCATATCCAGATATAACTGTACAAATCAATTACATAATTATAGAAATATTTGACTTTCCAAATAACTTTGAACAAACTGTTTTTTCTAATATAGAACACTTTTTAGATTTATTATTTAAATATTGTAAAATTATTTCAAGAAATATTTATGACAAAGATAATGAAACTATAAAATTATCTGGCCCTTTAAATTTATATGCTATTAATGGAAATAGTGTTAAAAAAATACCTAATATATATTCAGAGCAAAAAATTGATATGGATTTTTCTCATATTGAAAATAATGTTACTTTAGAACAACTTTCTACAGCAATTAAATTTTCATCTTTAGATATAGAAATACCTTTAGAATATGAACTTATATTAAAATCATATTATGATTTAGAAAACTCAGACTATAGAAGTGCTGTTATTAATGCAAATACGGCATTAGAAGTTACATTATCAAAAAAAATATTATCAGTACTAAACTCAATAAATTTTCCAAATCCTGAAAATTTGTTAAAAAAATTTCAAATGGTAAGTAAGAAATTTGAATTATTGAAGCTTTTAAACATTGATATTCCTACAACAGATTATTCAAATAAAATCATACAACCTCGTAATGATGCTGTACATAAAGGTAAATTCCTTAACAGAAAAATTGCTTCTACAGTAATAAGTGAAGTTGAAAAATACTTAGATGATTTTTCCCCCTTAACAAAATTAATAGAATAATTATTAATACTATAACATCTAAAACAATTAAGCATTGTATAAAATTGAAACATATTCTTTAGATAATAATATGTTTGTTTTATCAAGTTATATATTATCCCACCCATAGGTATGCCTGAAAGGAGGTGAAAAAGGTAATGGCTGGGAGTATTGAAAAAAGAGGAAAGAATAGTTACAGATTAGTTTGTTATAACGGATTCGACCTAAATGGAAACTCAATAAGACACACAAAAACAATTCATGGTAGCAAAAAAGACGCTAAAATAGAACTAGCAAAATTTGTTGCAGACGTTCAAAATGGTATGGTTATTGAAGGTAAAGCTCTTAAATTTTCTGAATTTACTGAAATTTGGAAAAGAGATTATGGTTCAAAAGAACTTGCACCATCAACATATAAAAGATATGTTAGAATGCTAGAAACAAGAATATTACCATACTTTGGACATTTCTATATTAACAAAATTAAACCAACAGATATTATGCTATTCTATGATCAACTTGGTAGAGATACGCAACTTATTAGAAAAAAAGGTAATAATGGTGCTAAAACTATTAAACCTTTATCTTCTAAAACTATATTAGAGCATCACAGACTATTAAGAGCAATGTTACACAGAGCTGTTTATTGGCAAATGATAGTTTCTAATCCTGCAGAACGTGTTCAACCACCCAAAACAATGAAACCTAAAAGAAAATATTATGATGATGACCAATCAAAAATACTATTATCTAACTTAATGCAACTAGGTGAAAATCAAATTAAATACAAAGTTGCAATCATCTTAACAATTTTTACTGGATTCAGACTTGGTGAGCTTATGGGATTAGAATGGGACGATATAAATTTCAATGACGGAATTGTAAGTGTAAATCGTTCTAGTCAATATTTATCTGATAAAGGAGTTTTTACAAAGACACCTAAAACAGAAAGCTCTATAAGAGACGTAGCAATACCTGAATTTATTATTTCTTTACTTGAAGAATATAAGTTGTGGTATGAAGAACAAAAATCGCTATATGGCGAATTATGGACGAATTCCAATAGATTATTTGTACAAGCAGATGGCAAACCTATGCATCCTTCAACAATCAGCAAATGGTTTGTAAAATATGTTGGTCAAATAGGACTACCTGTAATTAACTTTCATGGACTTAGACATACTAACGCTACATTATTAATAGCACAAAATATTGATGTAGCAGTTGTAGCAGCAAGACTTGGGCATGCACAAATTACTACAACATATAATTTCTACGTACACCCTATTATTTCTCATAATAAGAAAGCAGGATATGCACTAGAAGATTTGTTGCTACCACAAAAATTAGTCTAAAACTTTTTTCGATTTCACTAATGGTGAAAAGCCATTATATCTTTTCACGATAATATAATAAAATTATCAGTAAAAGACTACTAATTTAATTTTTAGGTTTTCCCATAGTTTTTTACTGAAATTTTATTAGAAATATAAACGTTTTTTGAGAAAATTCACACCAATTTATCCCCAATTTGACATAATAGTGCCATTTTTAAGCATTATTGTAAACAAATTTCAAGCAACAAAAAATCGCTATAATCTTTGCGATTACAGCGATTAACTATTTGGTTGCGGGGGATAGACTCGAACTATCGACCTTCGGGTTATGAGCCCGACGAGCTGCCAACTGCTCCACCCCGCGATATTTCTTTTACCAAATTAGTATACTACCAAATATAGTAAAAGTCAATACTTTTTTAATAAAAGATAACATAATTTTATCATTCTGTTTCATAATTGTTATCTAATACTATTATATAAACTAAAGCAGTAAATTATAACTAATTATATGTAAATAATTTCCAAATCATTTATATCATTAAATAAAAATATAAAAATAAAATTTTATAAATTTTTTTATAACTTTTATATATTATAATGAGATTTCTAATTAAAATTAAGCTATATTATTGCTTATGTGAATTTTTATGGAGGTGATTTTTTTGATTGATTATAATTCTGAACAAAAGAAATGTGGTACTGTAACTGTTTCAGTATATACAGACGACTCTAATAATCATTTTTTTGATATTAAATCTGACACAGATGATGTATTACCAGTATCTTATGTGATAGAAGATACATTATCATTATATTAAGTTTACAGGCCTTTAATGGTCTTTTTTTATTTAAAAATAATAAATCCAAGCTTTTATATTATATGCTTATTAAATTTTTTATATTATTAAATTTGCTTTCTCCTATTCCGGCTTACCTTTTTTATATCTTCAATAGATTTAAATTTTCCATTTTCTTTTCTATAATTTATAATTTTTAATGCTGTTGATAATCCAATACCAGGTAAAGTTTCTAATTCAGATTGTGTTGCTGTATTTATATTAACTTTTTTATTATTATTTTGACCTGTAAATTTATTATTACTTTGATTTATATTATTTTTCATACTTGTAGTTTTATTATCAGTTTGAAATGTATTATTTGATTTTTCTTCGCCACTATTTTCTTTGCTTTTATTGTATTCATCTATAGTTGGAATATTTATTTTGATTCCATCTTCTAATATCTCTGCTAAGTTTATGTCTTTTATACACGCATTTTCTTTTAATCCTCCTGCCTTTTCAATTGCATCTGTTATTCTACTACCTTCTTTTAGTTCAATCACACCTTCATTCAGAACAGCACCTGATATATGAACTACCATATTGTTTTCTTTATTTTTGTCTTTTTCATTATTGGATTCAACCTCTACTTTATTTTCATTTTCAAGTGTCGTTTCAAAATCTTGAGTGGATTCATAAAAATAATTGGAATATATATAATAAACTATTCCTATCACAATAATTATAAATATTATTATAGTTACGTTTTTTCTATCTAATTTAATCATTATTTTCCCTTTCCGTTACTTTTAAATATTATAGTTTAGTAACTTTAAAAAATTTGTTATTTTAATATTTTTTATATCGCTTTTTGTTGAATTTTTAATTAAAATAGTTTATATTATTAATATTGATATTAGTTATTTAAGAGGAGAATTTATTAAAAATGTTAAACAAAAAACAATTTAAAATTATTTTATTATTATTTTTTTTAGTTTTATTTATATTAATTCCATTTAGTTATGTATTTTCTGCTGAAGATGTATCTAAAGAATTAGGACTTACAGCTGATTCTTATATATTACTTGATAATAAGACTAACAAAGTTTTATGTAATAAAAATGAGAATGAAAAGATGTATCCAGCAAGTACTACAAAAATAGTAACTGCTCTTTTAACTCTAGAAAATTGTAATTTAGATGATACTGTTACTGCTAGTTATGATGCTGTAATGTCAATTCCTGAAGGATATTCAAGTGCTAATATACAAATTGGAGAACAATTAACTGTTGAACAATTATTAGAAGTTCTTTTAGTTCATTCTGCTAATGACGCTGCAAACATTTTAGCAGAACATGTTGGCGGCTCAATTGAAAGTTTTGTTACAATGATGAATACAAGATTAAATGAATTAGGAATTAATAATACACATTTTACTAATTCTTTTGGAATGCATGATGAAAATCATTATACAACTGCAACAGATCTAGCTAAGATATTAAAATATTGTTTAAAAAATGAAACTTTTAGAAAGATTGCTGGTAAAGCCTCTTGTGCTATTCCCACAACAAATAAATCTGGGACGCGTACATATAGCTCTACTAATGAATTATTAAATTCTAATAGTTCTAATTACTATAAGTATCTAATAGCTGGAAAAACTGGTTTTACATCTCAAGCTAAAGAATGCTTAGTATCAGCTGCATATAGAGATAATTTAGAATTAATAGGTGTTGTTTTACATAGCAATAGTCGTTTTTCAGACTCTAGAAAATTGTTTGAATATGGATATTCTAATTATTCAATTAAAAATGTAGTGAATGTAAATGATTTAATAACTTCTATCAAAGTTTCTGGTGCCACTAAAGAAACCGAAGATTTGAACTTACTGTCAAGTGAAACAGTTGAAGCCTTAGTAAATAACAACTCTACTTCTGAAATTAAACCAGAAATAATCTTAAATGAAAATATTTCTGCTCCTATTGAAGAAGGTTCTAAATTAGGAAAAGTAACTTACAACATTGAAGGTGTCTCATACACTACTGATATAGTTGCAGCACACAATGTTGAAAAATCATATTTTTATTTATATGTTGGTATTTCTGTTGGAATAATTTTTGTAATTATGATTTTTGTTTTCTCAAGAAAGAAGAGAAAACGAATAAAAAATTATGGAAGAAAATCAAAACATTATTAGAATATAATTATAATATAATATAAAAAATTCAGAGTTAATTATTGGAAAGATAAGCATTCAAACTTATCTTTCCTTATTTATTTTATAGTTTAAGAATCCTAAAATTCAAATTTATTTATAATCTTTTCCAATTATTATTGTTAAGTCAACTTTACTTGAAGTTGATTGACTATTTTGTGTAATCCCCATTCCTACTGCATTTTTAATTTCTGTGATATAATTGTCTTTCACTTCTTTTTTATTAATAATAGTTGTTTTTGAGGTTGAGTTTGTTTCACCTTTTTTTGTTACTTTATATCCTGCTTTTTCTAATTGACTTACAACTGTCTGTAAATTAGCACTATTTCCGCTTCCATTTAATACTTCTATTTTAATACTATCTTTTTTTATAGATGTTGTTGATGTAGTTGAAGTTGAATTAGTTGATGTATTATTTACTCCAGTTGCATTTTCACTTTCTTCTTCAATCTTGTCTCTATTAACAAATAATTCTTGAATTAAAGTTTTTGTTTTCTTTGCATCATGTATATATACCCATGTTCCTGCATCATTTTTATTGCTAGGAGTTCCTGGTAATACCTCTGTTAATAAATCTTCTGTATTAAACTCAACTGCATAAGGTACATAGTCTTTTGCTACATCAAAATCAATGTTTGTTATTACATATTCTTTTGCTACATCTAGTATTTGTCCTATTTTGAAAATATTTTCAGGTCTAGCTGTTTGTTTTACAACTTGCATAATAAACTCTCTTTGTGTCCTCATTCTTCCTATGTCATTATCTCCATATTCTTGTGGATATGAGGTACCATTATTATTATGCCTAAAACGCAATAATTGTTCTGCTTTATCACCATCTAGTTTTTGTTCTCCAGCTTTTAAATGTATAGCTAAGTCTTGTGATGGATCATCGTAATTCATGTCTATAGGTACATCAAATGTAACTCCTCCAATGACATCTACTAATTTAATCAATGCTTCTGTTTTTACAACTACATAATATTCTATATCTAATCCTGTTATATCATTTACAGCTTTTAAGGTTTCGTCTGGTCTATGTTTTCTACTATACATTGCATTAATTTTTTCGTAAGCAGTTGCTTTTGATGGATTTTTACCTGTATATGTATCTCTTGGTATTGATAGTAAGGTTGCTTTTTGTGTATTAGGATTATATGATGAAACTATTATTGTGTCTGTTAAATCTACATCTTCTTGATCTGTGCTAATTCCTAATATTAAGCATCTAAATTCGCTTAAATTCTTCTTAGTATTTTCATCATGTCCAACCATCGTTGCAAGCATTCCTGTCATTCCACCACCATTTTTATGTACTTTGTATGCAAATACTCCACCTGCAATTAAAATAATTAATAATATAACTAAAAGTACTTTTCTTAGCACCTTTCTTTTTTTCTTATTTTTATTTTTTTTCATTTTTTCCCTCATTTGTTATTAATATTTATATTTAAAATTTCTCACTCACAAATTTACGTGTACTTAGTATAACAAAAATATGATAAAAAGGCAACAAAAGAAGACAAATTTTCGAAAAATTCACATTTCTTTTTTCTCAATTTGTCTTTAATTTTATTTTTTCATAAATAAATTAAAAATATTAAAATTGATCAATAACTTAGTTAAAATCGTACTTTGTACAATATCATTCAAAGCTCCTTGTGGATCAAATGATATAATTAGATTTAATAACATAACAATTGCATATACAATTATAAT
>Ga0326511_10000829_pt1 | contig 26758 bp, 30 predicted proteins | sample 0_2496_0518_D_FD_203701 | JGI IMG/M metagenome (GOLD analysis project Ga0326511, IMG submission 203701) | Bovine rumen microbial communities from UC Davis, California, United States - 0_2496_0518 | ecosystem: Host-associated > Mammals > Digestive system > Stomach > Rumen | place: USA...
GGCCTTTAGATAGCGGTATACCGTTTTTACAACGTGACAAAACTGATATCATTGCTTCTTTAAGGGATCCATACGTTTATGGATTAACGATTACTGGTGGTGATCCATTACATCCGAGTAATTGCACGGGCGTACAAGAATTATGTCAATTAATCAGAAATGATGATGTTACAGCTTGTAAATCTATATGGGTATATACAGGTTATACATATGAAGAATTAGATGATTCTATAAAATCTAATATATTGCCACTTATAGATGTACTCGTAGATGGTCCATTTATATTGGAAAAACGAGATACCAAGATTCTATACGCTGGTTCCACAAATCAGCGTCTTATAGATATAAAAGCTTCACTTGAATCAGGTGAAGTTAAATTATGGAAGTCAAAATTTTAACGGAGGAAACAGTTATGGCTGATATGGTTAATCATCCCTCTCATTATAATCAAGGTAAGAGGGAAGTCATCGAAGAAATGAGGCTACTGTTTGGTGATTATGCAGTAGAATGTTTCTGTAAGCTGTCTGCATATAAGTATATACGCAGAGCAGATTACAAGGGTAACAAAGAACAAGATCTGAAAAAGGCAGAGTGGTATATGGATTATATCGCTAAGCTGGATAATCCAGAATCAGAAGTTGATGACGTGCAAATCCCAGAAGACACTGATGCAATATTTAAGGTATTCGCTTATTGTGCTCTTAATGAAGCAATTGAAGATGGCGTAATACCTAATGATCCTACTAATAAGGATTATATTGAAATTGAAGAAGATGCTAATCGCAGATACAAAGCAATGCGTGAAGCATATGCTAAAAATAGATAAAAGGAGAAATAATTATGGCAAACTATTCTGTACAAAATAAGATGGACGATACAGCAATTAAGCTGGTTCATGATTGGATAGAAGGTCATCTTGACGCTTCTGATCCTGCACCCACGTATGATATATTTACCGTATGGAAGTGTAAGACTCTTCAAAATTGGAAGTATCTGATTTCCACTTCTCTTCCTGACGGAATGTATTTCGAAGCTACTTATAACGGAGATAAGCATATCTGGTATCTCGATGCATATAAGAAGTTTGATCACCAGAATATTCCTGATCCTGCAGATGACTAAGGAGAATATTCATGAAGATATTTATTTCTCAGCCTATGAGAGGCCTTGATGATGCTACTATTAAGGCTAGACGTGAAAAGGCAATAGCTTCTCTTATGGAAATGTATCCTGGATGCGGAGTAATAGATGCTTTCTATGAAGGAGAATCTACACCGGATAATCCACTTCAACTTCTTGGCAGAGCTATTAGTATGCTTAATGATGTTGACGCAATATACATGCTTGACGGCTGGGCAGATGCTAATGGTTGTTGCATTGAGCATGAATGTGCTATCAGGTATGGCATTAAGGTTATTTACGAGAATGCAAATTTGCCGAAGTCTAGAGAAGCTTGGATAAAGAATATAATATCAGAGCAAAATGAGCTTAGAAGAATACATTCGAGTCTCCGTGATCGTAAACCAGAAGACCCTGAAAATTCTTGCTCTAACTAAGAGGTACCGCAATGATTGAAATATTTAAGGATACCGTTGAAGTTTGTGGTTTTAATCATGCCATTAGAGGCGTACGTAATAATCATGATTCATGGGATAAATCCGATACATCTTCTGAAAAAGATAGTGAAATCAAAATCGGAGATAATGATCTTAAACTTCTTAAGAAGCTTGCAGTAGCAGGCGGATCTCATGCTAAATACATGAGATATATTATAGTATACTTTGACATCAATGCACCTATGTATTGGTGGAAAGAGTTTGATACTTATAAAGTGGGCACTGTTAGAAATAGTTGCTCTACCATGAATAGTGTCATGAAGAAACCTTTCTCTGAAGAAGATTTCTCATTAGATCATATTCAGTGGTCTAGAGAATCTTATATAAAGTCTATGATAGAAGAGCTTAATGAACTTAGAAGAATACATCTTGAAGCAAAAGAGCATATAAATTCCGTGAATCATTTGTTGGAAGAAGAAGCTATGAAAGGATCGTGGTATTCTCTCATACAGGTTCTTCCTAGTTCGTATATGACAAAGTCTACGATTATGCTCAACTATCAGGTACTTAGAAATATTTACCATAATAGACGTAATCATAAGTTACAAGAATGGCATACATTCTGTGATTGGATAGAGACACTTCCATACTCAGAACTCATTACTTGCACAAAAGAAGACTTACAATAACAAAAAAATATAGCTATTGCATTTATTGCAATAGCTATATAATTTATTTTTTGTCCCAATTCACATATGCTTTAGCAAATAAAGCTTCTACATTAATCGGATAATTACCCAATATCATAGGATTATTAGATATCTCATTGATAGTTTCTGCATCCGGTATATCTTTTATCTGAGATAATAACATCGTCTTATTTACTTCTGACATTACATCATATCTTGACTTCATACTAAATGCCAGTATATTATTATTATAAGTCTTGATATATTTCTCTGTAGTAGCTTTATTTTTTGTCTGTAATACTTTCTCTAGCTCATCCAACATGGTTATTATAGAATGATCTTGATTAGTACACCATATCTCTTCTAATGTCTCTAATATAGTAACCCATCCTATAGATCTTATCTTTCTGACAGATCTTTCTATATCACCAGCTATTGCCATAGTTGGTATAAATAATCTGGGATCAAATTCTGTTAGATGCGGTGTTGTTTTATGTTCTTTATCTCCGATAGTTTGCCATAGATTAGATGCATTGATTACTCTGTCACCTGTTATTTTAGATGGATATATAATAGAGAATTTATCGTATGTGACATACTGTAATTCTAATCTGTCTTTAGTCAAAATGTAATTCCAGTCTGCCGGTAATTTCTGCGCTATAAGATATGGAACAACTGAAGGTTCTTCTCCTTTAGAGTTGATTATATAAACTCCATCTATATAATCGCATATTTTAGTCAGTATATTTATTCCGCCATTTATAGTTAGATTGACATAATAACAATCAGGGTTATTTAAACTCTGACTTACAATGAAGTCTTGTCTATACGTTCTATGTATTAATGCAGATGTAAATCCACCTGTAGCATTCGTGTAATATATAAAGCATCTTGTATTTAAACCATGTCTAACGAACCATTTCTTATAGTGTGCTACAAGATTTAATACGTTAGATGCATATTGTTTAAATGCAGCAGCTCCACATGATTGGAATCTTGCATTGCTCTGTACATTCCTGAATCTATAATTAATATAGTCTAAATTAAAAAATAGATTGCATGTTTTTATATTATTGCGTTTTAGTTGCATGCCTATCAGTTCATCTAATGCCAGATATTTCATTTTATATGAATTAAAAACTATATCCATATAAATCACCTCCAACGGAAAATTAAATAAGTGTAGATACAATGATTAATTGCTATCTACACTTATCACTAAAATGAGACTTATTAGCATGAATACTACAGATATTATATTGATTATAGAATATGCAAATTTAGATTCTTTTTGTGGTGCTCTGTCAAAATGATATAACTTCATTATATATGAAGAATATCTCCTATAGATTAATAACAGTATTACAGCAAAAACAAAAACGTCCATGTTGATTACAATGGTACCAAATTCGCATGGGATTATAATTGGTGGAACCATAGTGGACATCTCCCTTAGGCAAACTTATATAGTTGTCTAAGGGAGATGCTTATGCGGATCCGTTAATCGGATTCAATGATTCCACATTGTGCAACTTCTACAGAAGAATCAGGTTGCCCATCTTCTCTAATAGGTTGCTTATCTGATAAAGTAAATAGTTCGTTTATAATAGCTATCTCATCTTTACGAGGCAGCATTCCTTTATTTACTTTACCTGTTCTTGTATCTATGTACAGATACACTGATGAAAGCTGTCTGAAGATATACTCTATAGATGCTCCAAAAGGTCTATATATGTTAATTTGATCTCCGTCAAAGTCAGCATTCATGTTAGTTAATACTCTTGTATTAAGTGTAACAGTCTTGTCATCTATATTTGGTTTGATGTATGCAATATTGAATGCTCCATGAGAACCCATATTGATGCAAGGATTTCGTGATATGATTACACTAAGACTATGATCTCCTTTATGCTCTTCAAGAAGTATTGTCATTATCTTATATACAGTTTCGTCGAATACATTAGATGCAACTTCCAATACATGATTAGCATCTTCTACAGAAGTATCATATATCTTGATATACATATTCATGATTTCAAATCTGAATAACTTTAAGAAAGTAAGATATGGTACTTCAACTTCTTCTGCTCTAAGAGGTCTAGCACCCGGAACTATAATAGATCTTCCGGAGAAATCATGTCTACCACCTATGAGCTTAGACTGTATTATACCTTTCTTACCTTCTATTACCTGATATTCTTCATTGAACACACTAGCTGCATTCTCTTGAATCTTCTCAAGTAATATATCTATCTTTTCACTTTCTGTCTGATTGAGTCCAGATGAATCTGATACTACATCAGGCCTCTGTGATATTGTACTCTTTATGTCATTAGCACATCTGATTATAGCCTGAAAACATGTATTGATTTTCATTCTATAGTTCTTGATGTCTTTCTCACCGGGCATTTCAGATCTCATTGCTGAAGAATATATAGGAATAGCACCGCAAAACATCTTGTACTGATCCTCATATAGCTCTTCATATAAGTCATAGATCTTACCTGCATTACGTTTACCTTTCTTCTTCTTGCACCATTCAAGTACATCGCTTATATGCTTAGATAACCAAGTCATTCCTTTCCCGACATAAGGGAAATTATACTTAGTTACCATATCATATTCTTCCGGAGAATATTCTTCACCAAATTTCTTATAGCGAACTTTGATAATCATATCCAGATATGATTTGCCATCTATAGTACCAAGGAGCTTTTTAAGTTTCTCATAGTATATAGGAGTAAGTATCTTATATCCATGAAAAACTACCCAACCAAACTTTTTCAAGTCTGTCTCGTTCTGAGTAATAAGTGTACCACATTCAGGACACACTGTATATCCATCAGCGTACATAGATCCAATCATCTTACCACAAGCACAAGAGAATCTCGAATTATATTCCTCATTGTTATTGTAGTCTGATCCAAAGAATGGTGATTGTAAGCCTGATTCATTCTTCTCATTCTTTTTCTTAAATGACTCAGGATTATCGATAATCACAGCTTTACCATTAGCTAAGTCGTTCTTAAACTCTTCATCGAAGTCGTATGTAAAAACTCTTACGCTGTGTATAGTTGTATTGAATTTGATCCCTTTAGGGTCAAGGACTAATAGATCATTTATTAGCGCAGCTGTTTGATCTATTGCCATCTGATCAAGCTTGCGTCTTTCTCTTAAAGCGTCCATGAGTTCTGTACGAGTCATCTCAACTGGCTCGTCCAATTCTGTAACGTTAGTTTCGTCTATCATATCGATACCTCCCAATAAAATAGCTTATACTTTAGTGTTAGCTGCATCTTTAAAATATATAAAAGAAAATATGCTCTGGAAATTTTCCAGAGCATATCACATCATGTGTTTTCTGTATCAGGTACTGGTATACTAAAGTGTAATACTGTAGAAATTGCACTAGCTTTTGCCAGTATAGAAGGATCATAAAGCATATCGGATATATCACAATCTCTTACATAGTTTTGCTCATAATAAGAAAGAATGTGATCCATATTTTTTATGAATTCTATAAGTCTAGTATAGTATTCATCGAAACCTTTAAATTCAGATATTACGAGTTTCTTAAGTAATGCTGCATACTTAAGATCTAACTGAGTTGCTTCATCTATGAGACTAAGATAGATATTATCATCTAAGTATCTCCATATATCAATACTTGTCAGATAATTTACAGCTTCTATTTCTACCCAGTGTTTATAATCTTTAAGCACTGGTCCATTTACTGTAATCAGATAGGACTTCTTGTCTAATGCAGATTTTATATCTATTACAAGTTGAGTAAACTTGAGTAGTTCCGAATAAGAGTTAACTATGAACTTAGATCTGTTATTGATATTAGTATCGGAGTTATATATTACAGTAAATTCATCTGTCTTCTCATATAATTGAGACATTAGTCCAAATAATCTGTTACATGTGTCTATAACTTTATGATTAGATGTGTCTGCACAGTTACATTCCAAAATGCCATCTAGTCTGGCATTATTCTTAACAGCGTTGATTTGTACTATAATCAGATTAATAGAGTCTATTAACTGTTTTATAGGATCCTCAGGCTCTGGATTAGTGTTATCAGTAGCATTATCCCCAGTATTACTAGTACTAGCATCATCGTCACCGTTGTCACTATCATCATTAGTAGGTTGATCATTTTCTCCATCAGTAATGTCTTCCGTATTGGATGATTCTTCGCCATCTTGATTGGTCACTTCGGTATCTGTAGTATCGTCTGTAGGCTCAGGATCAGGTGCTGGATGCGATTTAATTTCGTCTATTATGTCATCTAATGTTTGGCTAGGTATATCTTCACTTACAGGCGTCTCTTCTTTATAATTATCTATCATAAATGATAATTGGTTTATCAATTCTTTAGATAAATTAAATATATCGCTTATTTTTATCATTTTAATCACTCCTTTATCTTATAAGCGTATTGATATTAACATCGTCCATCTGAATTGCAGATTTGTGGAACTTTTTCATACCACCATCAACTGCAGCATTGGGAATAGTTGCGAATGTAATTCCCATATTCTTTATGCCTGTAATATATGGGAATTGACCAACACATATATTACATACATGCTCAGAAATACAGCACATCGGGGATCTAAGTTTAACAAACTTATTTACGTACTTGGATTTATTCTCCTGTGATAACATTACAGGTTTTCCATTTTCCATTACATACTGGAATTCGTATCTGCCAAAGTTCTTATCAGTTAAGTATACATTGATATATGACTTGGTCCCACAATCTGTTCCTTCGTCATCTACATATACGGATTGGAACGCTGCATAGTATTGCTTTGTAATATAACCAGAGTCTGCTGTAGCACAAGACTTAGGATATGCTGCAGATATAAGCATATTACCAGCTTTAGGAAGATCTTCCTTATTGAAACCTTCTATGAAGTTCGTATTTACCGGTTCCATCTGAGATGTAGCAGGATTGTATACAGGACCTATCATAATAGATATATTCTTATACTGGTCACCTATCTCACCACGAGCACCAGAGTCATAAAGACCAATACCGGGATTGCTTCTTAACTTATCATTAGCTTCAGCTGTTATTTGTCTCTCAAAATCTGCATAATCTGCCGTAGTTGCATCGGGATTATTCTTTATAAAGTCATCTCTCTTCTTAATGAGATCTTTTCTAGGATTAAGGAGATCTGCATTATAAGACGAGTTATATATTATGGCACCTTTAAGGGAATAAAACTCAATGGCTTTCTCCCATTTCCATGCAGCTTCTGTGCTAAGAGTACCATACTTAACAGCTTCTGATACTAAACTAAATAGTTTTCCAACTCCACCTTTATTCAAAGGTATATTCCAATAGTGGTCAGGAATTATATCTTTAATATAATTCTCTATACAGATCTTATTGAAAACTATTCTGCCAAGAGTTGTATCAACGTCAGTTGTATTAATATATTCCTTAGCCTTCAGCTTAACTCTATCAGTTACATTATATCTAGGCTCATTTATCTTCTTAGTCTTTGGGTCAGCGGTTCTTCCAAATAAATGTGTTTGCATCTTAATGCCTAATTGCTCAGGTTTTAAAGACAAAAAATATTTTTTAGTCACTTCATTTACATAAGCCATATTAATCATCTCGCTTTCGTGATATGCCTAAGTTATCAAAATGTTGGTACTGGAACTCCTTTATAACAATTTATAGAGGCGGTGTTTTTATGGACCCTGAGAAACTTAAATACGAAGAATGTAAATATAGAGTAGCCGATGCCGCTATTATATTTCCTGATGGTAAAGAGCATAAAATAAATGGAGAATTAGATATTCCATATTTAATATTGAAAAAAGACTTTGAGAATGAGCAATACCCTTTCTTTGAATTGTGTATAACTGTAAGTAATAAAATATATAGGAAGATGCGTAAGAATAGCGATAAATTAAAATTCAGGTTAAATATGCGATATGCAATGTTTAAGAAAGGTAAAATTGCAATCAATGAGCAGAATGTAAAAGAAAAGCCATTCATATCAAAAACATTCTATCTATTCTTAGAAGACCCTACAGCATATAATCAGGATTCACTACATGAGGAGATAGAAAGAACTACCAAATATGGTGAATATAATGAAGATGTTACTGATCTAAATCACGCTACAACGATCAGAATATCTTTATATGATGGTGATGCTATAACGGAGCCAAAGAAACTTCATAAAGAAGTATTGCATGCAGTAACAGTTACCGATGTAATGACATATATTCTCATGCAGAGAGTTAGATTCACAAAGATATTAATGTCACCTTCTACCAATGGAAAGATGTATGATCAATTTGTATTACCTCCTGAGCAGGTAGATTATCAGTTAGATAGAGTAGCTAATGAGTATAATCTACATGAAAATGGAAGCATTTTATTTTTCGATTATGATAGACTCTATATAACAGAGAAAATTAATAAATGTACAGCATGGGAACCTAATGAAGTTAAGAAAGTACATATAGTTACTATCCCTACTACAAAAAATAATGTATTATCTGCAGGCGCATATTATGACGAACAAGCAAATGAAATATATCTGACTACAAAATCTCAAGTTATAAGTGCGCTTACTACAGAGAATGAAATAGAATCAGGTTCTGGTTTACTTGTAATTAACAAGAGAACCGGTAGATCTGAATCATTTATAATAGATGGCGATAAGATACTAGCAGCTCCAAAATTTACAGGTAAAAATAACGAGAAGAGTATAAAGTATGATAAGACTATTGTAATCAATACAGCTGAAGATACTATAACTGCTCTCAAAGAAAGATTAAATGAAAGAGCTTTAGTTTGGACAGTATATCTGGATGATACAATGGTTGATGCATTAAAGCCAAATAGAGAATATAATTTTATATTTACTGATCCCAGTCAGGTTAAATATAATGGAAGCTATAGATTAACAGGCGTAATGGCTAAGTTCGATGCTGCTATGGCTGATAATAAATGGCGAGGTGTAAATACTACTGCAACATTTGTTGGAGTATTGCCAAAAGAATAAAAAATAATCATAGTCGGTCAATTCCGACTATGATTATTTTCATATATTGGAGTATGTGTTATTTTGATAATTATCAACTACCATATTGACAATTTCATCTGTAAGTGATACGAATGCAGATTTATGTATTGCTTTATCATTTATATTAAACGATAATGTCACATATAGTACATTGTTATCTGCATTTTCACCGCCTGCTGTTTGAACCGTTATATTTGATAATGGAATACCCGGCATATATGCTCCAACTTGTCTATTCAGTTCTTCTGTGATATATGTTATAATTTCACTTACTTCCATATATGTGTGAGCTTTTAAATCTAAACCGATATCGGGAGCATCTGAATAAGTTCCATTCTCCAAGAATAACAGATTCAATACCATCTCTGCCCAAGCATCGGCATTATTAATTATTTTAGGTACATTATAGTCAGATAATTCAAATATAACATCTTTTGCGAGTGCCATATAAATCACCTCGGTATAATTATTTTCTTATACGAAGGTTTAATCCTATTATTTGGCACGCCGAAATCTTTCTCATTAGGGAAGCTATTTCTAATTATCGACATATTGTCTATGTAGTTTACCAATCCTACTTTCTTATTTAAGAGCTGACGTTTTATAGCACTATCAGTCTTATCATTATCGGCATATACATATAGATTGATAGGACATGCTCCCATACGTATAATATTCTTTATAACGCCTGCATATCCAAACCCACATACTGCAAAGAATACATTATTATCTATCGGTCTGAATATATTATGTGTCATTATTGAGAGTATATCAAATGGACCTTCTGATATATGTATATTGATTGGGTCTGTTGACATAATATCAAACTTAGTCGGTATTGTATAAAAGTTATTGGGATCTAAGTTTTTATCATCTATCATAAACTTAATGTATCTCAATGACTTACCTTGTTTACTACACTTAGTAGTAATCCTTCGGAAGATGATACAATTCTTATTGACTGATAAGAATCCAACGTAGTTATTATCTATGTATTCAATATAATGTGTATCTAGGCTAATAAACTCATGTATCTTATTGAATACTATAAAGTCTCTGAATGATAAGATTATCCTATATGCCGGTGCTTCGGCACAAGTTATGTCTAATCCAATACGGTCTCTTATGTAATCAGTCTTTAATTTGATTACTGCTGGATCTGTATATTGCGAAACTAATGGAATTTCGAATGGCATAACCCTCACCTCTGTTATCTTGTTGGATATGGAATATATCTTATTTGACTTATACATCTGAGATGCCAATTCCTGTGGTAATGTTATTCCTAAATCTGACAATACTTTCTGATTTACTATGCCTCCTGCTGAGCACTTGAAACAGTGATATAATATCGGATCTTTTGATTCGAGATCTATTTTTAATCCAAAATGACCATGTCTTGGTGAATCGTCATTGCAATATGGACATTTTATCGTATGACTAGTACCATCTGGTGATACATGATAAAATGGCATTCTTGATATCTCATCAATGACATATCGTTTAAAATCAGTATTCATTAAATAATCCCTCCTATAGAAATTAGTTAATCGAATATATGATATACAAATTAAATTTATACGATTGGAGTGACTACGATGAGTCGAGAAACTTTTATGGCTACTGCCCTAGACTTATTAGCGAATGAATCCGTTCCAACTGTACTTCGTAGAGATAGGGCTAAAGAGTTAGAGAAAGAGGATAATAAAGAGCCTAATTATATAGATTTAGAGTCCTTGTATAAACTTTACATGCAGCCTGCAGTTCTTAAAAAGTATGAAGAAAAATATAGACAATTATCTCATGTAGATAAGAATGCAAATAAACTCCGTGGCTATATCTACTTTGCTAATACTGCAGTAGGTGATAAAGGAGATCTTGTGGCATTCGTATCTGTTAAATTACAGTCCGGTAAAACATGGATAGATTGTCTGGAAGTAGATCCCAAATATAGAGGCAATAAATTATCTCATCAGCTCTTAGATGTAGCATGTAAAGAATTCGGTGCTACTGACTTAAGAGTTCATAAAGATAATACCAAAGCTATTAATATATTCAAGAAGTATGGATTTACTGAATATGATAGCAAAGACAATTATCTCTATATGACAAATGAAGATGTACAGACAAGTAATCCTGTTCTTAAGAAAGACGATGCAGCTAAGGAGTCTTACGTTGACAGCTATGTTAAAGCACATGTTAAAGCTATCACAGGTATAGATACTTCATCAGCAACTGAATCTATCTTTGAAAAGAAATCCAAAGAGGAATTAGTTAATGATGCAATAGCTAAGGTTAAGAAGAAGTGCGATACCGAAGATAAGAAAGCACTCTTCAAAGCTAATATAACCAATAATGAGAGAGCATTTAAGCAGTCTGTTAAATATCTCAAAGATCTTGACAAGAAACATAACAAGGGTATCTTGAATGATGCAGACTATAAGAAAGAATATAAGCGTACAATGAATCTCATCCATAAGATAATGATAGAATTCAATATCAATATAGATAGATTCATTGACAATAAGGATGCTCCCACAGCTGAAGAGATTGATCAGTTTAATGGTATAATCACAAAAATTAAAAAGTCGATATAAAATAATATGGTCTATGGTTTTATCCATAGACCATATTTTAATTAGTCGTCAAGGCTATATCTAGCTCTGCCGAAAGATGATGCCGATACACGAACATCATTGTATACATTGCCCTCACATTCGAAAGGCTTATGTATGATTCTTGTCCCGTTCTCATCTATAGTAACTGAGATAACTTTAGTAGCATATTTACCGCACTGTCCATCTCCATCTACTATGTAGTAGATTCCTCCGGGAACATAGAGAAACATATCAGAAAGCTTTGTTTCGATCTGCTTTCCGACAACCTTTGCAATGTCATTCATCTTAGAATTGATCTTGATGAATGGTGATACATTTAAACTATTCATTTGTTTTTCCTCCTTAGGTATATTAGACACCAATTATATAGTGTCTGTTGTACTTAAGATATATAAATAAAAAAATTATAATTAGTGCAAAAAATAAAGCCACCCGAAGGTGGCTATTATTTAGCATGCTTTGGCCTTTGCCTTAGCATGTTCTCCGAGCTTTATGAATTCTTGCTCGACTTTGAGCGCGAATTCTTTTTGCTCGTCACTGAATTCTGCATGCGGATTGCAGACTTCAGTCGCCAGTCGGTGACCTGCAGCAACCAGGTCATCAACAGTTATCGTGCCGCATTCGACAGCACGCATGCTGCCGATCATGACTGTTGCGCCGATGTCGCTGTCATTATAGTGCCTATTGTGCGTATCTCTTACGCACTCAAGCATATCAATAACTGCCATGCGGATAGCTGTATTATTAGCCATAATAGCCTCACTTTCTGCCTCGATTTTGAGGCACATCAATTTATTTTATTACTTATATAATATACAATATATTATATCTAGAATACGGATAAATATCCGTATATTCCAAAACATTGGGATAATACAAAATTTATAAAGGGGGCTAGTGATATGGCTCTTGTGCTTAGTTCAGAAAAGTCTCATTTTATCAATAAGATGACAGAGACTTTTTTAAACAATAAGCTTGGTCAGTATTCTAAGTACTTAGATACAACACCAACATTTGTAACATACTATGCTATAAATCAAGCACGTTCAAGAGCGGATGCAGGATCTGGAATGGTTTATGAATTAATAAACGATCAGTCTCCTATAAGATATAATAAGATAACTAATTTTCCTGTATATAAAATGAGTCAATTAATTCCTAATGGTGTTTTTGAAGATGGTAACTATAATGTAGAATTAGAGATATCTGATATTACAGTATTACCAAATACAGTAAGACCAAGAGGAGATGACTTTGTACTAATAGAAATGCCTAACTCTCCGAAGTTATTATTTAGAGTAACTAATTTCAAAATGAATACTATACAGTCTAATGACTTCTATATGTTCGATGCAGATCTATATGCAGTTGGAGAAGATGCGGATAAAATAGAGAAACTTGTAGTTGAGAAATATAGATGCATCTTTGAAAATATAGGTACTCAGAATAATTGCTTTGTTACAGATGAGACATTTGCTAGTGCAGAAGGATTATTAGCGACATTAAATACATTAGTGGATATGTATCACCATATGTATTACTATGAAAAAGAGAATATCTACGCATTTGTAGATTATATATATGACGATACAGCTTTTACAGATCCTGATCCAAATTGGAATGACTATAGATATATATTCAGTGGAGATTACGTATTTGATCCTAATCACATGCGTATGCCTCCTCCTAAGGATATAACATACTACGACATATATCTGATAAAGTTTATAATGGATTCCGGAATATTCTTCAATGCCGATGATAATTCCACTACATCTATTGTAACATACGATGATTTTGAACCACCTAGGTTTGATTACATGTTTAATCAAACTCTGTGGAGAGCTCTTATTAAGAAAGATACATCTCTGCTTAATAAGTATATGTATTTCTTTATTAATAAGATTAATAAATACACATCGGTAGTAAAGAATAATTTCCCTAATGGAGTAGATAATACTCTGGTATCTTTAAATAATGAAAGATATGGAGATTACTACTTTGATAAAGATTTATTAGCTATGCTCGCAGATGGTAAACCTGAAGATGATTCAAATAAAGATAACAATCAAGAAATTGATATAGTTAACTTACAGCCATTAATGAATGGTGGGAATGAATTATCTCTCAAAGATCATATAGATATTAATCTGTACGATGTTGAAAAAGTTAAAGATGATTCTAGTCAAGTTAATGCTGAATTACAATACATTTTTGATATAATCTATAATTACATATATGGTATAGATTTTAATATAGATGGTAAATTACTTATAAAGTATTTTAAAACTCCATCATTTTGGAATTTTAGATACCATTTGATTATAATTTATATCTTAAAGAAAAAATATGAAAGTATTTTTTCATAATGTATAATATGAGGTGATTAATATGCGTAACAATAAAACATTTGATTATTCCGATAGCGATATGGAAAATATCTATGGTGGAATAAACGATTTATTTGCACTTGAAGCTTTATCCGAAGATGAGGAAGAAGATCTTGATGATTATGATCCTGAGGAAGATTCGGATGAGAGTATAGATGACGATGATGACGATGACGGATATGATTCTGAAATAGATGGCGATAGTGATCCTGCTGAAGATGAAGACGATGAGTATGATGACGTAGTTGAAAATGTTGGTATAAACAATCTCGATGAAGTACTCGATATAGATGCTCTTCTTGCAGAGGATATAATGAAAGCTAGAGCTACAGAAAGTGCTATAGATGAATTAATGAACGATTATCGTATGGATCGTGCACTTGAAGGCTCTGTTGATGTGGCTCTTACAAAGTCTGTATTAGACGATGAGCATTCCAGCAAATTCAATGATGATATTGATGCATTATATGGTTTAGACTTCGATGATGATGACGAAAAAGGTGAAGACTTATTCGATTCAGAATATTTCAATGACTAATCAAAAAAAAAATATCCGCAATGCATTTAGCATTGCGGACAATTATATCGCTTATCTTTAAAAGAAGCCTTTAGGATTGATATCATCATCTCCAATAGGTTTCTTTCCACTAATAATTTCTAACATGCTAGAAATTATATATTTTGAATATTCAGGATTCTTTGGTACTGGATAAATTGACAATGCCTTTGATAATCTTGTCATTGCTTCTTTATTACCACTTGTAACATCCAGTAGAATTGCATTTGCAATTTTATTATAGTCATGAGACTTTTGAAGTTCAGCTGCATCTGCCATAGCTATGCATGCAATTACATGCATGTATAATCCTTCATATTGACGTTTTTCATTGATTAATTCATGCAGGTGTGTAGTATTCATATTAGTTAATCTCACATATTCATTAGTAAGAATTGACAAAATTCATCAATAACATCATCCTGTTTAAAATTATTGCAGACAAGCCCATTAAGTTTTGGCGATTCGTCTATCAGAGTAAATGTGGAGTTAATAATGGATGATACATATTTCTTTATTATATCATCCTTTCCAGTAATCTCTTTTATATAAGAGAATTTGTTTGCCATTATCTCATTATTGATCTGAGAGTTTTCAAATTTGTCATTAAACTTCCTATTCTTAATGAAAGATTCCTTTTCTATAATCATAGAAGCTGTGATTATATGAGGAATTATCCTGAAACCTTTAAGCTCTAAGAAGAACTTCATTATGAGCATAAGTTTAATTGTAGTTCGTCTGTCAAGAAGATCTATGAATGAAGATTCACCAAAGAACTTCTGATAAAAATATGTCACGAAATATTTTGCCAATGGATTGATAGTAGTGATATTCTCATTGTACCAATCTATCTGTTCGTTAGTAATGCTAGCGTTAAACCTGATGTCTATTTTACTGAGAGCTAATTCTATATTAGCTTGCTCTATTATGTTATTTCCGTCATTAACTCTATATGTCTTCATTTCGATAGCTTCAAGGTGAGAAAAACCATCATCAACGTCCTTGATGATTTCTTCAGTAGATATACCAACGGTTTTAATCTTGAAGTTTTCTACATTGTATTGCATATAGTTCTGTCTAATAATACCGTCTATATAAGATACTACAGACTTGCTATAATCTATCTTATAGAGAGATTTAACAAGGAGTATCTCATCGCTCAATTCATTACAATAAGATGCATCTGTTGCGCCATTCTTTTCCTTCTTCTTTTCATGTATAATAGCATCTGAGTTAAACTTCTTTTCAATCCTATGATTGATAAGTTGCTTAATCAGAATGTACACATTAATTGTGCCAGAGCCTATCTTCTCAAGAACACTTTTGAATATACAAACGAATGTTTGTATATAATTTTTCCCGTCTTCCACGCCCTGCGTTGTGGGAAGATTGTACCAATGAATTACGATAGGCAGAATTAATCTGAAGTAGTACGAAAGCAACAGAATATTGTGCGCATCTTCATTGGTAAGTTTGGGTGTCGATTTGTACGATGTCGTTTTCTCAGACTCAACATTAGCAGGTTCGAGATCATCGATCATCTTGCTAATCTTGCTCGTCATAGACTCGGTAATCATGTCGTGTAAGAGCAATGTCTGGAATGTATTAACATCCTTGCATCTCTCTGAATCTACATGGTACTTAAGAGACATTAATGCGGTCATGTACTCATCATCGTCATCGTAAAATCTAATGAAGTAGTTAATCGCTTTGGTTATGTCGGGCATTCTCATCATATAGTGCTTCCACCTGATTGAGAATGTGGACAGTAACATGAGCTTCTCCTTAAGCTCATCAGGAGCATTCTCTAATGACTTGCACTTAAAGAGCATTGCTCTTATCTTGTTAGCATTAGGAATGACTTCAAAGATGACCTCTTCATTAGTTGGGTCCCAGTCATTTAGTTTTGGTATAAACTCGCCCATAGCAACGTACCTCCCTTGTACATTTATTCGGGACTAAAATATATAATTTAATGTTTGGGCTCATATAAAAAAATAAATTTTATAATTTATAAGACGTATGATAACACTCATATTAATTTATCTAGTGAGGTGTTAATCTATGGATAATTACAATTTAACTGAAGCAGATGATATTCTCGATTATTTTGACATAGATCGAATGACAGAAATAGTAAATGATCAGATTATCAATGCAACTGATTATTCCACATGTGGAGTAGTAATAGACTATTTAAAACCATTGTATGCTAAGTATAAAAGCATACAACCAGATTTAGAACTTAATGTAGATGCAGCCAAGTATGGTGATTGCACTGAAAAGTTTAACATAATAGTTTTATTATTTGCAGATGCGATCTGTAATAAATTTGATATAGTTATAGATGAATTTTGGTTGGATAATGCATCAGATGATGATAAATTCCTAATGATTCTATATCTATATTCTTTATTTGTAATAGACTTCAGGACGGTATTAACTGATATCTGTATTAATTATATAGACAAGAACTACGAAACACTCGGAGATATGTTGGACACTGAGAAAACACAGAAGAGTGCTACATATAATTCTTTATTGTCTATTACGAATAATACCAAATTATCAATCATTGGATCTAATATATTTGATGTAATATATTATATATTCGATACTCTTGATATGGACACATTATTCGAATATATGCCAGAAGATTATCTTCCTATGAATGAATTGAAGACATATTTTGAAGATGGTATTATTGGAGGAGAAATCTATTCCAAGATACTTGCATATGTTAAGAGCAATTCTACATTAAGAAGTGCTATGGCATTTGATATTATTTCTTATATTAGAACCGAATATAAAGTAGAAACAACGGAGTGATATAAATGGTGGCAGAAAAGTTAATTCAAGAAGAGATTGATTTACAAAAGCTAAATCCTGATAGTGATGAGATTGTATCCTATAAGGATTTAGATGATGAAGCTAAAAAAGAGTTTATAAAGAAAATAATCAGATATGAAGCTGATCATTTTGTAATATCGGATCCGCATAAAGAAGATCCTATCTTTGTATCAGATGAATCTATAGATACAAACATGGATTTCTTTGTAGATGCATATAACGAAGTAATAAATATGCCATATCTGTCATTACTTGCATATCTGCGTAAGATTAAGGCAGCAAGAAAGTCTCTTAAAGCTAATGATCTTTTATTATATGCTAGAAGAGAATTTGCGAGAGTCGATCTTGGCATAGATGATAGTGAATCATATTTTGATTTAAACTATGATAGCGGCGATATCATAGACTTCAATGCTATTAAGAAAGATGAAGCTGCTAATAAAGAAAACATTGTAAAGACAGATAGTACCAGACTTTTAGTTGAATACATAATTAAGTTGAGATATGGAGGATCTGATATGTCTCAGGTAGATTTAATAGTAGAGAAACTGGAAGATGATATTCGAATCTTAAATGCTGGCGATGACCTTAATAAAGAGATGAATATCAAAGATATTACTAAAGCTATAGACATTATAAAATGTCTGGGCTTAGTAGAAGAAAACGAGAGATATATGGATACCAAATGGTATAAATATCTCATAGAGACTATAGTATATGATGAGAGAGCTGTTAAGCTTGCAAAAGAAATGGAATCGAATCCCAAGAAGGCTAAGCATCTTATAGATAAAATATTTGGTCCTGATATGGTAATTGCATTTGTTGACAAATATAAGCGTGTTGTTGACTATGCAGCAGCTCCTTCGGATGTATTTATTAAATCGGCTGTATCTCTCTTATTCTATACAATGGCTAAGAAGGTTAGATCTAACATGAAGTCTGGCAGTAGTAGATCTCTTATATATCGCGGATATCTTATTCACTATATGCTGGACGACATTATTCCTGAATCTGAGATTAAAGCTATGACTAATCTTTATAAAGATTTATTTGATTTGTATCTGTCTAATGTTAAATTATCCAAGATACTTAAGAATAATAAATTCAATGAGATAGTAGCGTCTTCTAGTTTAGCGTAAAATTAATAGATAGAGTATCAATCGATACTCTATCTATTTTTTTGATTAGTTCTCTTCAGTTTCAGCTTCCTTAGCAGCTTCGAGCTTAGCTTTCTTCTGAGCTCTCCTCTGTGCCTTAGTAAGTGTAGCTGTATCAGGTGTATCTTCCTTTTCCTTCTCAGGAATGGTTGCTGTAGTTGTAGCAGAAACGCCATTGAATACCTTGCCTTCATCTATAGCAGGTGTTTCAACCTTTTCAGTTGCTACAGTCTTAACTGTAGATGCAACAGAAGCCTTGGGCTTAGCTGCGGGCTTGATCTTATCTGCAGTAACTATCTCGAAATCTGCACGAGTGAGTCTCTTACTAGAGCCATCTGCAAATCTTTCATATACCTTATGACCTGCATCGATAAGCTGTCTTATAGTATTATCTTCACAGGAAATAGGTGTAGTTATAGGGCCGCTCATACCGAATACCCTAATATAGTTACTATCAAGAACCGTTATTCTTCTAGACATGATAAAACACTCCTTTTATTTACTATAATCTGTAGGATATTTTAATATTTCGCTAAACTTCGTGACTGATACTTCTTTTGACTTAGTACCATCTATGAGTTCATTGAGTTTATTAGAACATCTATCGATCTTGAATTTATACGTGTCATATATACCATTAGATTGTACATAACTCGTAAATGTGTCAAGCTTTTCTTTAAGCTTATACAATTCATCTAATGTGGCTAATCTATCTATATTAGAATGAATTTTATCCACATTAAGTGCAATCATCTCCAAATCATAATCTGTTGGTAATTTGGGCATGCACTTGCAGTCGCAACAACAGCATTCTTTAGCAGAGAATGCATTCTCTAATACAGAACTAAATTCTGTATTTGTATCTACAATTTTGATTGTATTGAGTATGCCATTGAGTTTGAGCTCACCATTATCAATACGCTCAAATACAGACTCAGTTGCTATTATAGCATTGGTATATCTATCAGCATAGCCTATACCAAGACGACTGATTATATCGAGATATGCTTTACGTACAGATCTACTGTGAGTATTCGCACTCTGGTATAACAGATCATCTTTAATAAGTCTTCTTCTTGTAGCAAGCTCTTTTATATTAATATTATTCTGTGCAACAAGATTGTCTACGGTTTTCTTGTAGTCGTTATTGCTGGTAAATGTAGTTGTGCCATATGCTCTAATGATTTTGTCAATAGCGCTATATAAGTATGGCTTATACGTATCAATTCCAAATAACTTATCCGCTATGTATTCTTCTCTTCTTCCATCAATGCCAGTTCTTAATACATGCATTCCGCATGCTATAAGTGTAGGTACTGTATAGAATAATTGCTGAGCAGCGCATACAACAGAGCGTCTTCCATACTTGAGTTCTTCTCTATGAATCATATACGAATTGTATATAACTTCGGGTATGGTAGAGCTAAATGCAACATGCCCCAATTCATGTAATAACATAGCAGTTAACTCTTTATTTGTGAAATTCAACCTATGCTTATCGAAACAGTTTTCATCTATTTCGACTATATAATTATCCACAACAACGAGCCAGTCCTTGCAGAATTCAACCAATGAAGTTTTATCAAGATTAGCATATAATGATTTAAGCTTAGTTATATCAGGGTATACTTTGATACCACAGAAATCACTTTTGCCATTAATCAATATAACTTTAAACTCTTTAGTCATCTTCAATTCAGTTGAGATCTTAGATAAACTACTCGAAATTCGTGTACTAAGTTCGTTTGAATTACAGTTTTTAGTCATATAATCAAGAAAGGCATTATCCATACTTTCGCAATAAGCTTCTATTTTAGGATTATTCATGACTTATTTCCACTCCTTTCGCACAAAAATACATTAAGTCAATGTCCTAAAATGAAATTAATAAGCAATGTATACCCACTAAAAATCATGGGTATACATTGTAATTTAATTGATTTGGTCTCTTATATTATTTATCGTATTCTGTTGTTTATCCAGATGCTTATTTACCGCAGCAGTTATCTGTTTATCTTTCTTAGCTAACCATGCATTGATTAGCGAACCCATATCAAACCCATCATATAATGTCATAATAACGCCAAATATATCTTCTCCAAGCATTCCCATTAATACGCCTAATAATATCTGAACGAATTCATTTACAGTAGATGCATTCTCTAAGCTCTTGGATTTTGCTTCTACTGATTTCTTTATAGTAAATTCATCTATCTTACCAAGACGCATATAGTAGTTATCTATAAATTTTTTACCATCTTCTGTAAGATCTGTGTATTTTACTACAGTAGATCCTCTATTTATATTAGGCTTAACATAACGATGCTGTATAAGATATGATACAGATTTAGCTGTTTCTGTTTTTGCTGTATTCTTAGGAATCCCATTCTTTACCATCTTATCATAGCTTACTATAGTAGCTTTAGATTTGAGATGTGTAGTTATTATTTTAACAAGACGATTTGCTACCCAAAGTGTGAAGTTTGCGACAGTAATCGCAGTAAGTGCATCTTCACTAGCAGGCTCAAAATAGTCTTCATCGAATATAGACTTAGAATCTATCATCAGTTTCACCTCATTAAATTCAATATTAAAAAAATGTTTTCCACCATACATGAGCAAAAAATAAAGCCACCCGAAGGTGGCTATCTTTATTTCGCCTTCTCAAATTCAGCCAGCATAGCTATTAAAATCTTTTTATGCCTATTTATTTTGTCAATATCCAATACGCCATCGTCGGTTGAATTATCCGCATATGAAATTAAGTTTTTAATAGTCTCCTTTATTGTCTCTTTATCTGTGCTGTCGATCATGTTAACAAAATTAAGTATTATTGTAGAATTATTCATAAGATACCTCCAATAAGTAATTGATTTGTTTCGACATATATATGATATATAAACAATTGTGCCATAAAATACGGGTATACCGAAATTGGTATACCCGTATAATTAAAACTCTATCTCGGTAAATGTACCATCTTTGTTTTGTATAGTGAATTTAGCTTTATGTGCTTTATGATTGAATTCACATAAATTTACTTTTTCGACGTTATTTAATATTTTTAAATGTGTACAGAATTCGATAAAGTTGTCATAGTAATCACCTAATAATTGGTGACATTTTTCTTCATCAAATTTGCCTTCACTGGTTACTACTCTGGATAGTACATTCATACGAGAGTTTGATTTATCCATATAAATCTACACCTCCGTATTAATTATCCAAATAATGCTCCTAGAGCTCCAATAGATTTTCTTTGCTCTGCAACTATTGGAACTCTAAACTTTCTAAGATATCCTAATTCTTTATAGGTCATATTGTATATATCAGATATAGAAAGTTGACCTCTAAACAATTCGAGTGTTTCCACTATATAATGGAAATATGACTCTATTATTCTATACCCGATCCCATTCTCTGGGCTTTTAGAAAAACCAGCGAAGGAATATCAATGGGTGTTGTTATTTCATTGCCGCACTTATCGCATGTGTATGTAAGCGTTGTCTCATATGTGTAAGACTTGTTAGCAACGAGCTTCTGTGTATACAGATTAAACTCGGGCTCTATAGCATCAGATACGATATCATAGATATCCTTGGGCTCTGTTACTTCAGTATATACAGCTTCGCCTTCTTCTTCTCCACAATAGAGATAAATCTTTGCTATATGAATAGCAATGCTATAATATACCTCAGATAACTGATTCTCTGCATTATCAGTGATGAAATCAGCAAATGCAAGTGCTCTAGCACAAGAAGGTGTCTCTATATCATAAATATTCTTTGTTATAGAAGACTGGTATCTATGTCCTACATTCTTTTCATCTCTGAATTTTAACATCTTATCAACGTCATTATTATTCTTGATTATACCATTATATATCTCTTTGAAATTGTCTTGCATCTTTTCAGTGTCAAACTTCAAGAGATCTTTTACATTATATGCAAAATCAAACTTATGACGTTCAGTCTTGCCATCCTTAACATCTACACATAACTCATTCTGGCAATCGAACTTAGATGTTACTATCTCAGTAGATGATGCTACATATATTGCATACAGTGCGGCAGTGAGATCCGCATATGCAAACCAGTTTAAGAAGTTATCCTTAGTGAGAATCAGAGATCCGGATTCAGAATATTTCTTCTTAGTGGTAGATGATACAAACTTATCATAAATAAGATCCATCTGCTTTATAAGTCTGGTCTTATATGTGTCATTATCAGACCAATACAGATTAACCAGATTGAGAGTTGAAGTACCATCGAATGTGCACATATCTACAGTATTAATACACGGAATCATAAATCTTGTAAGATTGCATGTATTAAGTTTAGCTATACTAATAGGCATAGAAGACGGATGCTTCTTTATCTTGATATGCTTAAGCTCTGCATCTTCTACTTCAACCAGTCTTATAGCAGATGCCTTATGAACTTTAGCCTGATCTTCGGGAGCTATCACGATTTTATCAGAATCGGTCTTGTCTACCTTTATAATAGCTATTTCGGGATTGTTTGTCTTGTATTCGTTAACTTCTTCAATAGCCCTCTTCTCAGCACGCTTTTCTGCTGCAGCTGTAGCTTCTTCGTCAGTAAAGCCTTTATTGATTATGAGATTCTTCTTATAAGCTTCTATCTCATCCTCAATAGCTTTCCTCTTCTTAGCGAATACATTATCATCCTTAGTCGCGATATAAGAAAGATTCTGAGATATAATATTCTGAAGTCTCTTCTTATCAGCGTCTCCTGATACAGGTTTATATGTGCCTATATCATCAAAGTTGGAAGAATTGATATCGATTATACCAGAATCTTCTATGTGTATGCTTTCGTTAGTGTTTGATTTCTCCGTTACCTCGTTATTGATATTAGATGCATCGACTATATCATCGATACCCTCCATATCTTCATTAGTAATACCATTATTAAATTCATTATTCATAATAGGTTACTCTCCTTTATAATAATTTATGGTAATGTATGTATGCGTATTTTGCTATACATGCATTTCAAAAAACATCACTTTAATATATTTAGCTAAGGAGTGATTAATAGTGAACGAACTCGCGATATTTAATGATTCCTATTTTGATATACATGATAACTATAATTACGAATTATATTCTGCAAACGAAGCTTATGATGACGACGAAGATTTAGATGCCGGTTTATTAGCAAAACTCGGCGCAGGTATCAAGAGGCTTCATGAGAAAAATGATATTCGTGTATCTGACTATATCAAATGCGGATATTCTAAAGGCGAAGCAGTTAAATTGGTAAGGAAGACTGCAAGCTTTTTAAATCAAAACGGTCTCACTAAGAATTATATAGATGTGAATGCAATAAATGAAAGCTCTGTAATTTCTTATCATAAAGATTTAAATGCTGACGGTAAGAAATTGTATAAAGCTGCAGTCGATACGTTTAAGCAGTGCTATAAGAATAAAGGATCTGATGTCTTATCTACTTATATGCAAAAAGCTAGACGCCAATTAGACAACGCCGAATCAAAAGAAAAGACTATAGTGTTTATTGTTAACATGATTCTTTCAATCATCGTTACATTATTTAACGTTGGTACAGTTAGTTCGGCAGTTGAATGGGTTCCGCTTATCGGTCCACTGATAGCTAGTGGCGCTGCGGTTGCTATTATAGCTGCCGGAATATTTGGATTAGGACTAGTTACATTAATTGCAAATGCCATTATTGAATCCAAGTACAATAAAAAGCGTGATAAAGTTACGATGGCTTCCAATTATCGTAGCACTGAAAATGCAAACGTGTTCGATACTGATTATTTTGAAGATGTCGCTATGGAAGCGGATGTTGGATTAAAGCGTACAGTTGCCGGATTTTTAGGATCGTTACCGGCATTAATATATGAAGCAATTCACGATAGTCATATAGACCAGTCTGTTGTTGTAAGCGTTAATGCTATAATGGCTAATGGCTTTAACAGAAATGAAGCTAAAAAGATGGCTAGGCAGACTATTGAATTCTTTAAGAAAAAAGGTTTCTTAAGATATGCAGTATCGTCGGATACTGAAGTATTAATGTATAATGATCTTAATGATTACGGTAAACAGTTTGTACGTGGTTATTATGATGCAATAGACGATATACAGCCAGCCGATATGCAGAGAATCATTAGAGCAAGACAGAGCAATCATAAATCCACTACAGGTGGTACTATATTTGCTTGGATAAATTACATATTATCAGCATTCGCATTTGGCTGGAACGTTGGCACAGCTGGTTTGGCTGGACTAATCTTCTCATCAGTTGACTTTGGTATAAGCGCTGTTTCATTGACAAAAATTGAAAGTGAAAGAGCAAATAGAAAATTCTTTGATAATACGTATATTGATAGCTCTGATGTAAGAGAGTCTGTTGGTATATTTGATGAGGATTATTTTTAATATGATATAGCATTTATATAACATTACTTATAATAATCAATGGATATATTTGATATATTAAATATAATGCATAAACCATGTATTATAACAAATATATTAATATATCAATCATTATATTTATCATGATAAATATAAAGGAGGAAATTCAATATGTATGGTTTCGATTATGGATATGAGCCTGCATCTGAAGGTATTGGTAATTTTTTCTCGATGGTAATGGATAAGATCCGTGCCGCTGGTGAAAAAATTAAAGAGTGGGCTTCCAAGGTTGCACTCAAGCTGAAGCGTATGACTGGTCTTACCTCAAAGGAGCAGTCTGTAAAAGATAGCTCTGAAGCTACAGCAGACATTGCTGCAATCAAGGAAAGCGTCACCGCAATATTAAATGGATGCATTGATCAGTTCACAAAATTATTTAACGGATACAAAGCAGTTGGTAAATACACCGAAGTTGACAAAACTGTTACCACAACTAGTGACAGCATTGTAGACGGTAACGGTAATCCTGTCACATCAACAACAACAGAAAAATCTAAGGATTATAGCGAAAGCTTTAAAGCACGTGGTGGTATGGACAGAATTCGTGACGATGCTAAAAACAATTCTGAAGCTATGGATGAGTGGAAAAAAGTTAAGCGCGAAGTTGGTGAGGTACTCGCTAAACAGGAAGGCGAAGCTACCAAGATTCAAGAAAAGCTCAAGAAATTAGCATCATATGGACCTCTTGGTATAACCGCTACTAAAAACGGTTATGCGTCATTACGTGAAATATTCACAGCTAACGGTCAAGTTGGTAATAAGTGGAAGCAGATAAAGATTGTAGCCGAGTGGTCAACTGGCTTTATCAGAGATTCGCTTAACAAAGTTATAGCAATGTATGATGTTGGTATTCGTGCAACAGATGCATTTGGCAGAAGGCTTACAAGTGGCTTCTTCAGAGAAGATAATGGCGATAAGATGAAGAAGGAAGACAGAAAGGGCGAAATGCGTACAGCAAAGACGCTTAATAAGGTATACAGAAGCGATGACAACCGTAACATATCTGTTAACCGCAAGGATGAGAAATTCCTTAATAAGATGGGCGTTGAAGAATCTGCACTTCTTGATAGGCTGTATGCAATGGCTTATGAGGACGCAGTAGCTAATATCGATGCTGCAAATGAGGCGTACGACTCAACACCTGGTTACTATACATTTGCAGATGAGTGTGACGACGATTATGCATACGCATATGATGTTGATTACGATTTCTAATGCTTAGTAATTGGTGCAATCCTTATACTGGAAGCCCAGTATAAGGATTGCATTAATATTTCATTATTCTAATCATTATGAAAGGAGTTAAACATCATGAATGATATATTTGATTATGATTTCTTCGAAGATGCTACAGAAGATGTGGATGCATATGATGATTATGATGACGCATACGAAGATGTAGACATGTTCGATGAGAA
>Ga0326511_10000830_pt1 | contig 26741 bp, 43 predicted proteins | sample 0_2496_0518_D_FD_203701 | JGI IMG/M metagenome (GOLD analysis project Ga0326511, IMG submission 203701) | Bovine rumen microbial communities from UC Davis, California, United States - 0_2496_0518 | ecosystem: Host-associated > Mammals > Digestive system > Stomach > Rumen | place: USA...
TTAATGAGCAAACATATAACTTGCCAGCTGGAGGAAGTTATTCGCCTGATATCGAAATATGTGAAGGAGAGAACATACTTAAGTTTATTGGCAATGGAACAGTAACAATTGAGTATAGAGGAGGTAGCCTATAATGTATCAAATAACATGTAATGATGAAATTCTATACGATGTAAGACTAAAGAACAGAATAGTTTTATCTCCTGTGTTAAATTTAGAGGTAGGTAAAAATGGGACTTTGTCTTTTATCTTGCCACCTCAAAATGATTTATATGATAGAATTGAACAGCAAAAATCAATTATAAAAGTATTTCAAGTTGATAAGATAGGAAACAGAAATGTAAAAACAGAGTTGTTCAGAGGAACAGCATACTCTGAAAAATTTGATTTTTGGAATAGAAAGCAAGTCGAATGTGAAGGCGAGCTTTCTTTTTTTAATGATTCTGTTATAAGGCCTTATTCATATGAAGGAGATGTAGGACCATTATTTCAAAAGTATGTGAATGAGCATAGTTCTGTGGTAGATGTAAACAAACAGTTTACACCTAGAAGATGTACTGTAGTAGATCCAAACGGATATATAACAAGAGCAAATATGAATTATCCAAGCACGAAATCAGAAATGAATGAAAAGTTATTAAATATTCTAGGTGGACATTTTGAAACTGGAGCTAATGAAGATGGCACACGTTGGATTGATTATCTAGCTGAATATGAAAATATTTCATCTCAAATAATTGAATTTGGCAAAAATGAATTAGATTTATCTCAGTTTATTAGTTCTGAAGATGTAAAAACAAGAATTGTACCGTTAGGAAAAAAGAATGATGAAACTGGAGAATATCTAACGATTAAAAGTGTAAATAATGGTTTAGATTATGTGCAAGATAATTCAGCTATTTCACTTTTTGGGGTGAAAGAAGACCAAGTTGTATTTAATGATGTAACACTTCCAGAGAATCTTTTAACAAAAGGAAATCAAGAACTACAAAATAGAATAAATAAAACAATATCAATTAATGTAAGTGCAGCAGATTTACACAATTTAGATGTAAATATAGAGGCTTTTCACATTGGGGAATATGTAAGGGTATTATCAAAACCACATAATTTAGATAGATACTTCTTATTAAGCAAATTAAGCTTAGCACTAGACAAACCAAGTGAATGTAAAATGACTTTGGGTGCTGTGTTTAAGTCTTTTACACAGAAACAAATAGAAGCGGAAAAGAAATTAAATCAGACTGTAGAAAATAATGTAGTGAATGTTACAGAAATAAAACAAAATGTGCAAACTTTGAATGATGATATGAGAGATGTTAAACAAGTCATACAAGATGTTCCAGGGGAGTATGTAAAAACAACGACCTTTAATAATTATAAAACACAAATTAATCAAAAATTTGATGGTGTATATACAGAAAAGGGAACTGTATTGAGTGTGACAGATTTAGCAAATGTCCAAAATCCAACAAAGGGAGATATTTACAAAATAATTGATGCAACTACAAACGAATATACAAGATATATTTTTACAGGAACAGCTTGGGAAGAATTACTTAATTTAAATAACTATGTAGATAAAACTACATTTGAAGCTTTAGAACGAAGGGTACAAGCCCTAGAAGGAGGTAATAATTAATGGCTAGTATAGCAGAGTTTATAAAAAATATAAGAAATGCAAGATTAGGTAAAGATGTAAGAGAAAGCATAGCTTCTGCAATAGAACAAACATATGAAGATGCATCGAAAGATGGAAATGCAAATATGGAAGTTGCACAGGCAAGAGGAATATTTGATACTTTAAATCAAAGATTGAATAATAGTGACAATTTAAAAGCGGATAAAATAGAATTACAAAACGAAGTGTCATCAAGGCAAACTGCAGATAATAATTTGCAGAGTCAATTAGAAGTAGAAAAATCAAGAATAGATAATCTAGCAAACTTACCAGAAGGAAGTACAACAGGAGATGCAGAACTTCAGGACATAAGAGTTGGATATAAAGGAACAACTTATAATACTGCCGGAAATGCGGTTAGAACACAAATATCTGACATATATACAAAATTCAATACCGCTTTAAAATTTGTTGATATTCCAAATGCTGGAACTTATTCAAATTTAATTTCAAATATAGTAGATAACCAAATAAGTATAATTAATGCAAATTTTACTGATAGACCAGCCACAAATACAGGTGTTTTAATAAATTCTCAATATTCTGGTAATTATATTATACAAATATTTATTGAAAATATTTCAAATGCTATATATACAAGAATTGTTAATAAAAACACTCATGCTGTTTACAGAAATTGGGATAATGTAGGAGTTACTGGAAAAGGTGTAAATTTAACAGCAACTACAATTGGAACAGAATGTAATAGTGATTTAAATAACCTAAAAAATAATATTATTTATGGTGTTGGAAATGGAGTATCAAATTTACAAAATTTACCTGTTCCAAATTTGGGAGGTCAAGTTATTGGCTTTGGTAAACAAACTTCACGAACAAATACAGATACACAGCTTTTTATTGATAACAATTCAAATATGTATTTTAGATTATATACTAACAATACTTGGCAACATTGGCAAAAATTAATCAATCAAAATGAATTTGAAAACTGTTTAAAATTTGTAGATATATCAGACGCTTCAATTTATTCAAATTTAATTGCAAATATAGATGATAACCAAATAAGTTATATCAGTAATTCTTTTACAGATAAACCTACAGATTATACAGGAATTTTAATAAATTCTCAATATTCTGAAAATTATGTTATACAAATATTTATAGAATTTAATGTGACAAGTACAATATTTACTAGAATAGTTAATAAAAACACTCATGCAGTATTTAAAAATTGGGAAATTGTAGGTGTAGCTGGAAAAGGTGTAAATTTAACAGCAACTACAATTGAAACAGAATGTAATAGTGATTTAAATAATTTGAAGAATAATATTATTTATGGTGTAGGAAATGGAGTATCAAATTTACAAAATTTACCCGTTCCAAATTTAGGTGGTCAAGTTGTTGGTTTTGGTAAACAAATGTCAAGAACGAATACAGATACACAACTTTTTATTGACAACAATTCTAATATGTATTTTAGATTGTTTACAAACAATACTTGGCAAGACTGGCAAAAAATTAATTCCAATAAATTATTAAAAAATTTTAAATATTCTGTTTTGGGAGATAGCCGTTCAACATTTAGAGGGATAAGTCCTTGGAGTGATCATTGTCATTATCCTGATAGCTATTTGACAAATTTGGATGATATGTGGTGGTCAATAATAGAAAAAAATACAGGTTTACAAAGACTAAAAATAGACGCTTTTTCTGGTTCAAGAATTTCAACTGGTGGTTCAACTCCACATTATGCAGATGGATACGAATTTTGTACTGATTTAAGGATTAATGAATTAGTTGATGGAGAAACAACTCCTGATTTTGTATTTGTATATGGTGGTGTAAATGATTGGTATAATAATATAGCTATTGGTAACACTTCTTATAATTCAAATGATACAAATACAATTGCAAATGCTTTAGCAATTACATTAAAGAAAATTCAAACGAAGATACCAAATACAAAAATTTATGTTATATTAGAAAATTATACAGATATGGTATATCAAGGACAATACAATTTTCCTGTAAATTCCTCAAAAATTCCACTAGGAGATTTAATAGAAGCTCAAAAAAATGTATGTATTAAAATGCGTATTCCATATATAGATACATCTGAAATAAATATTAATCATTCAAATATTACTGAGTTTTTACCTGATTATGTACATGGAAATATAAAATTCAATAAATCTTTAGCAAATATAATCATTGAGCGTTTAATTAGAGATACGAAAGTTTTTTAAATTAAAAAGAAAAGAGGAAAACTATGGAATCAATAATAGTAGCTGTAATCACAGGTGGACTTTCATTAATAGGAGTATTCTTTAGTAATATGCAAGGAAATAAGAACATAGAACATCAATTAGATAAAAGACAAGCAGTAACAGACACCAAAATTGAGGAATTAACAAGAGAAGTAAGAGCACATAATAATTTTGCTCAAAGAGTACCAGTTTTAGAAGAACAAATGAAAGTTGCAAACCATAGAATTGAGGATTTAGAAAATAGAAATTAGGAGGTGTACTATGAAAGATAAAGAAAAAATATTTAGTTATATTTTAGTATTATTAACAATATTTATTTTATTATTTGGTATTTATATTAATTATAAACAAACAGGACAAATAGACACTAATAAACTAGAAGAAGCGGTACAAATAATCTCAGATGAAATAAAAATATTAAATATGTCTAGTACTGAAATTCCAAAATTAACAGAAAATGATGAACAAACGCTTGAAGTTCAAGAGGTAGAAGATGAAAGCTTTGAGCTTCAAGGAGATATAGCATACGAGGGAGATGCAAAACATTGGAACTTACATACAGATGACAATCCGCAGCTTACATATATTTCTCAAATAGATAATAGATGGAGATATTATCCTTATACATTAACAGGGAATAGTTCACAAACCATTGGTTCAAGTGGTTGTGGAGTAGCTTCTGCAGCAATGATAATTGATAGTATAAAGGGATATGTAGATATAAGAACTTTAGCAGATGTATTCGTTGAAAACGGATATCGTTCTCCAAATAATGGAACATATTGGAGTGCTTACAGAGCTGTAGCAGATGAGTTTGATATAGACTATGCAGAAACTTCTTATTTAGATAGAGCAATAGAATTATTACAGAGTGATTATTATATAATAGCAAGTTGCGGAAATGGTTTATTTACAACTGGAGGACATTATATAGTAATCTATGGAATAGAAGGTAATACTTTAAAGATATATGATCCATATTTATATAGTGGTAAATTTGAAACTAGTACCAGAAGAGGAAAAGTAACAGTAAGTGGAAACACTGTGTATTGTTCTGTAGATAATTTTAGAAACTACGCAAATTATAAGCAATTTTTCTGTTATGGTTATGATGCAAATAGTGTAGAAAAAGAAAATAAAACTACAGTTATAACAACTCAAAATGTAATATCTGATATTACAAACACAAATTATCAAGTAAAAATAACAGCATCTAGTTTAAGAATAAGACAAGGTGCAAGTACATCATATTCACAAATTGGAAGTTATTCAAAAAATAGAATAGTAACAATATTAGCAGTATCTAATAATTGGGGTAAAACAAATTATGGTTGGATATGTTTAGACTATACAAGTAGAGATATAGATACCTTAAATTTAACAAATAACGCAGGACAGGCAAAGAAATTAACAAGAGCTATGACTTTATATTCTAATAGTAACTTAACAGGTAAAAAGTACAATTATAAAGCAAATACCACTATTAGAATATTAAAGAATATAAGTTCATCTGTAGATTATGTTCAAGTATTAGCTACAGGAAGAAAAGCATATATAAATAATAGTGCTTATTCAAATGTAACAATAACTGGAGCAAGAGGAACTGTAGGAACAACAAAAAAATTAAAAGCTTGTAATTTATACAAAAACTCTAATTTAAGTGGAACTAGGTACACATATAAAGCGAATACTTCAGTAACTATTTTAAAGAATATAAATTCTAATGTGGATCAAGTAAAAGTAAAAGCTACAGGTAGAACAGCATATGTAAATGTGAATAATTATAAATAAAAAAAGTTGGGTATTTAACTGCAACCAAAAAGAATGGTACAGAGAGGTAGATTAATTAATTTTAGTCTACCTCTTTTTTGCATTTTAGGTATAAGTTAAAAATTTTTTTAATATTTCGACAGCTTTCGACAGACTTTGCGTTTAACATAATGTATAATATAATTAGAGGTGATAATTATGTTATTAAATTTTCTAATTTGGATTAACAAAAGAAAATTGGACAAGATGATTAATCACAATTATAGTTATGATGAAATTTTAAAACAAAGTCAGAAGTTGGATGTTTTGATTAATATTTGGATAAAAAATTGGATTAGATTTAAAAACTGAGTTGTTAAAAAGTTGTTAAAACATAAAAAAAGAATATCAAGTATTCTACGAAACACTTGATATTCTTATGTTTTGGTCGAGGCGACAGGGATCGAACCTGCGACCTCATGGTCAATTTGGGCTAATTTCAGCAAATTTACATTAATTTAAAAGTGAGTAATTTCAATGCTTTTATAGATTTATCAATTTGCATTAATTTGTTCTATTCTGAACTGAGTCGTTAAAAAGTTGTTAAATTTTTAAAACTTTTGTTCCAATTTCTCATTTAATAAGTTTACAGATTTTTTCTTATTTTCTGGAAATACATGTACATAGATTTGAGATGTTGTATTAATATCTGAATGCCCTAAAAGTTCTTGTACTGTTTTTATATCTGCACCTGCTTGAAATAATAAAGAAGCATAACTATGCCTTAAAGAGTGCCATTTTTTATATTCTATATTGTTATTATTCAAAAATCTTTTCCATCTTTTCAACAAATTACTTCCGTCTAATACTTTACAAGTTGATGTAGTGAATAAAAATGAATCTTCTTTAAATTCTTTTCCTTGTGCTGAATATTTATTAATTTGAATTTCTTTATATTTTTTTATTATTTTTATGATTGATTCAGGTAAATCTATTGTTCTTATACTATTAGCTGTTTTAGGAGTTATTAACTTTTGTTCATAACCTGTCGATTTGGTTCCTTCAAATTTCTTTATTTTAATAAGTTGTTTTCTAACTTTTATATCTTTGTCAATATTTTTATTTTGAAGTCCTAATATTTCACCTTGTCTCAAACCACTTCCAAGTGTAAGTAAAATCATAAAGTAAATATAATCATCTGATCCAGTATCTATTTCATTATTACATATCTTTATAATTTTATCAATGCTAATATTGTCAAATATTTCAATCTCTTCTTCTTCTGTTTCATCAAATTCTTTTATTTCTTTTTTAGGAATAGAAATATACTGGCAAGGATTTTTCAAAGAGTAACCTTCTTGTACGGCATAATTAAAAGCACCCTTTAATACTTTGTTCAAGTTTTTGATTTGACTCTCTGATTTGCCTTTTTCAGACAATTTATTATAGTACCTTTGAATTGATATTGTCTTGCAAGTAAAAACCTTTAAAAAGGCAATGTCGCTATTTTGGATATAGTTTCTATAAATTCCCTCATATTTTGCAAACGAACCAGGTTTAAAATTGCTATCATTTACTTTTATATTATATAACCAAGTAGATACAAGTCGGTTGATGTCCATATTTTTGTAATCAACACTAATTCCTTTATTAATATCATCTATAAATTCATCGGCTTTTTGATTGGCTTCATTTATCCCTTTGCCATAAAATTGTTTTTTTATTGGAGTACCATCAGGCTTATGTCCTATGGTACGAGTAACTCTATAGTATTGCTTTCCATTTACTTCAATATTAGTTTTATTCGCCATGCAAAACCTCCGTTCGTTTTAACTTTAAAAATATAAGTGCTAATAAAAGCACTTTTCTTTGGTATATATTTAATGTTTTATACTATTTTAATATTCAGGATAAACCACATGATCCTCTCCATCATAGTGGTTTAATTCTCTAAAACTATCTTCAATGATTTTTCCACATTTGCAGCAAATATCATATTCATACCAACTATCAGAACCTGAAGTTATATTTCCGATGCTCTTACATTGACAAAATTTATTCTTGTCCATATATATTTCACCTCCATATATTATTCTATATTAATTAATTTTGTCATTAGTGAATGATTTATGAAATTTAAATTTCATATTTTCATATAAGAATTTTGCCTTTTCGTAAAATTTTTATATCAAAACATAAAACAAGTGATATATAGATTTGAGTACATATTATTTATGTACATAAGAGATGAAGTACAGTGTTTAGGAGCGGTGTACTTTATCTCTATTTTATTAAACATTCCAATGATGGCCGCAATTTTGACATACTGCCATACTTTTGTGTTTTGTTACAATCTTTTGCTTTTTATGTCCAAATAAAGTACCTAATAACATAGGAACTGTTAAAAAAATCCATAGTAATGGTCTCCACCACCAACCTATAAGAAGCCAATATAATAAACCATGATGTTTTGTTTTTAATTTACTTTCTGATACCATTTGAACATTTACATTTTCACTACCACATTTAGGACAATTCATATTATCACCTCTTTTACTACATATATTTTTATATAAAGATAAGTTTAAAATCTAAACTTAATGTTAAAAACAATATTATATATCCATATTTTTCGGTAAAAAACTATAGAATCTTTCATATATTTAATTGTAAACTTAAAATAGTTTGATTTTTGAATTATTCTTCTAAAGTTAGGGAGATATAATTTGTTTCTTCATTTAGATTGTCAGCATATCTCCATCTAATTATTTTATTACTATCTGATTTAGCCCAAGTAGCTTGTTTGTTCCAAGTTTCTCCATCCTTTTCATATTTTAAAGAGATCATTTTAGTTTGAGTATCATAATAATATGTTCCAGTATAAATTATATCTTTTATATCTTTAGTTATTGTATAGTAAGCAAAAGTCTTATTAGATTTAAACTCTAAAACATAACTTATTATTCCTTCTTTAATATCATCTGATGTTACATACATTCTTTTGTCGCAAAAATAAGTTCTATCAAAATATTCGTAATATTTTTCTTTATTTAATTTTTGTATAGGTTGATATGAGAAGTATCCTATAATAAAACCAACAAAAATGCTTAATATTGACAAAATAATTGCTATTTTTTTCATTATTTCTTTCTCCTTAATTCAACAATTTTGCCTATAATTTTAATAGGTAATTTTTCAATTTGTTCATTAGTATATACCATTGGTTGAAATTCAGGATTAAGAGGTTGTAATATAATGCCATTTTCATTTTTAAACACTCTTTTAAATGTACCATCATCTCCATTAACCATAACAACACAGTCTTGTCCACTTTCACAGTCATCAACTTTTTCTAATATAATCGTGTCTCCATCAAGATATTCAGGATACATAGAATTTCCTTTTATTTTTAGTCCAAAATATTTCTTTCCGCCTTTTAGCATTTCTGAATCTATTTCTTCAGTATCAATAACATCTTCTATCATTTCCATAGGTATTCCAGCTGGAATAGTACCATAAATCAAAACAACAGCTGATTGATTAGTATATTTGGGAGCTTCTTCGTTTATTTTAAATTCTTGTTCATCATCTAATATCTTTAAGATTTCCTCAATAGATATACCCATTCCTTTAGAAACAAATTTTACGGTGTCTAGAGTAGGAGCAATAGGTTTATTAGTTCTAGGATCAATATTTTTTTCAAGTGCAGAAATATATGTATGACTAAGTCCACATTTTTCGGCGAAAGTTCTTAAAGACATTTTTCTTTCATTTCTATACTGATTTATTAAATCTCCAAGTGTCATTAATATAAACCTCCAATTTATTGATATAATTACATTGTACAACAAGATGAACAAAAAGTCAAAAAAAAATTTAGAAAATTTGTACAACATACTTGACAAAGAAAAAATATAGTGATAATATATGTACAACATGATGAACAGAGAAAGGAGGAAAAAATGAAAAATATATTAAAAGAAATAAGAGAAGAAGAAAAAATATCACAAGAAGAGCTTTCTATTAAATCTGGTGTTTCAAGAACTATTATATCAGGATTAGAAACAGGCAAGATAGATGTAATAACTAATGTAACATTAGAAAAACTTGCTAGAGCATTAAATAGAAAAGTGACAGATATTTTTTTTAAAGAATAAGTACAACATGTTAAACAAATAAATAGGAGGTAGCAATGCTATTTGAAATATTAAAAAAAGCTCAAACATTATTGCAGTTAATATTTGAGCATATTAATTTGATTATTCAATTGATTCCTATTCTAACTATTATTATTACGATTATTATTAATAGCCTTATAAAAGCTAGAAATAAGAAAATAAATATTAATAATAAAAGTGAAAACAAAGAACCAAACAGGAACTGATTTATTTTCAAGGTTAATACCTACAACACTAAGAATCGTTCCAACAAGACCAGAGTAAAAATTAACTTTTATCAATAACAATGAAGAATTTTTTTTATAGGATTTTTTTAAGATTTTAAAAATAAATGTTGTTAAAGTTACTATCAAACTGATTATGAGTCCGGCAATTACTTCATTGGCAATTGTATTAAGATTCAATATAATCACCTCACTTTCTACAATAAAGTCAGGTTGATTATATCACAAAAATTCAGTTAAAGAAAGGAGTTGAGAAAATGGAAGAGTGGATTTCATTACAAGAGTTTATGCGAAGAAAAAAGATAGGACAAGAAGTCGCATATAAACTTTTAGCAACAGGAAAATACGAATATGAAAAGACACCAGGAGGAAGATACAAAATAAAAGTTGGTGGAGATACAGTATCAAGAGAAATGTATGAAAACTTATTAAAAGAAAATACAGAATTAAAAACAAAATTAAGTTTAGTAAAACAAGTTTTAGTTTAAGGAGGATAAAATAATGAAAAAACAAGTAAGAAAAAATAAAAAAATAAGAATAAGTGGAGAAATGACAATGGTATTAATGTTAAATGCCTTTGTAATAGGTATTTTAGTAGAAAAAATAATCACAAATGGTTTTAGTTGGATTTCAACAATTGGTTATTTGGGATAGAAAGGAGAGAATAATGGAGTCTAAAAAAGTTTCAAATATAACAATACAATTTAATAATGGTACAACATTAAAAATACAAGAACAAAAATACAGATTAGTATTAGCAGCAATAAGTAACAAATATCACGAACTATTGAAAAAATACAAAATAAAAGAACCAATTAGCGCTGGACACGGAAATTAGTTCTTAGAATATTTAGATTAAGTAAATACTCTTAAGCTTATTTTAACATAAATTAATTGAAAAATCAAGCATTAGGAGAGATTTACAGGAAGGAAAAACAAATGAATTTAGAAAAACAACTTGAAGAATTTTATTCTATGTTAGACTACAGACCAGTTTCTTCTAATGCTATTTCTTTGTATGGTGTTATATTGATAATAGCTAAGAAATCAGGCTGGAAAAGTGATGTCAAAATAGCAAATTCAATTCTTACAAGCAAATGTAAATTAAGCATTTCAGCTTTGCAAAGAGCACGAAACGAGCTTATTACATCTGAATATATAACATACAAGAAGCGGATCTAATCAAAATGACATTTCAAGATATTCAGTTAAAAAATTGTATAATGAAGGATTAGAAAGTTCGTTTACATCTATTGATACTTTTGAACAAGCAGATGAACAACCGAACGCACAGCCGAACGCACAAGCAGATGAATTGGCAGATGAACATATAATAACTAAACTAGATGTATATTTTAATTATATTATAAATAATAAAGGCGAGCAAAAATTTGAAAATATGAAACCTGTTGATAAAGACAGCATTGTTTTGGTGCTTAAAAAATTGGATTTGTATATTGAAAATCCAAGAATTATGAAATATATGGATATTCGTGTCAAGCAAGATTATAAAGTGCAGTATTGGCTAATACACGAAATCTACTTTAGTCCGTACAAAATGTTTTTAAATACAATGACAAGAGAACAATTTTTATTTAGATATGAAAAAGCCAAAAAATATGTATGTTTAAACCATATGGCTACTGCTAAAGGATTTATTAAATATTTCATGAGGTGCATCCAGGAAGAAATGGAAGCAACGAACAAGATCAATGATAGAAAAAGTTTAAGAATGGAGGATTAAAAAAATGTTAGATTTTATTATGAGTTTATTAGGATTTGAAAATGTGAGGAATATTAAAATACCGAAAGAATACAAAATACCAAGAACTGAAAAATTAAATGCAAAATGGAGATTTTATCAAGACACAAAAAAATTTATGGACAAGGTTATTATAAACAACAAAAAAATGCTATTAGATGGATATACAACTATTATACTGTGCAAATGGAAAGATAAAAAATATATAAGAGTTGCAAGAATCAATATGAGTAATGAAGAGTATTTAAACAAATACAAAAGCTATAATCAAAAAAAGAAAAACAAATAGAAAAGAGGAAAAAAATGATTTATGAATTTGAAGTACCAGGAGAAATAGTTGGTAAGGCAAGGCCAAGAATGAATACAAGAACAGGGAGAGCCTATACTCCAACGAAAACAAAATTATATGAATATGCATTAAGACAATGGTTTTGTATGAATTATCCTAATTTTAAACAAATAGAAAATAGAATAAAGGTAAGTATTGTTGCTTATTTTGATATTCCCAAAAGTACAAGTAAGAAAAAAGAAGCGGAAATGTTAAATCAAAGTATAAGTCCAACTAAAAAGCCAGATATAGATAATATAACAAAAATAGTATTAGACAGTATGAATAAATTTGCCTTTAAAGATGATACGCAAGTAACTAAATTGGAAGTCGAAAAGAAATATGCTACAGAACCAAAAATTTATGTAAAAATTGAGGAATATTAGGAGGAAATATGTTATCTAAAATATTTATATTTATTATAACAGCACTTGTATTCTATGGTTTAGGTAAAAAAGAAGGCACAGCAGAATACAAAGAAAAAGTAAAAAAAGCAATTGAAAGCAGTAATAGCATAAATAATGTAAAAATTAGATTAAGAATTAAATAAAAAGGAGCAGTTTATATGAGTAGTTTGGACAGCTTAGAAAAAAAGCTAGATAGAAAACTAGAAGAATTAAGTAATTATGTATCAGATAAAAGTAATAATTATATGTCCGAAGGTGCTAATCAAATGAGAAAAGAAATATCTACACTACAAAAAGAAATAGAAAATTTAAAAAACAATGATAGAGAATTAGAACTAAATGAAGCGGTTGATATATTAATAAACCTAACTAAATCAAATTTAGCAAATATTTATAAATGTGCTATAAGAAAAGTTTTATCGAAAGTAGAAAAAGGAGAATAAATGTTAATAAAAATTGATTATAAAAATAATAATAAATCTGAATATTTATGTGATCGATGTAAAAAAAGAATTAAATCAAATGAAAGATATGTGATTAATGTACATATTACAAAATTAAATATCAGAAAGAAAAAATATGATTTTTGTGAAAAATGTTATAAATCTTTGGAAAGAGGTGTGAATGGTGTTAAAAATAAAAGAAAGGAATTGACTTAAAAGAATTAGAAAAATTTGGATTTTATAATGACTATGGGAATTGGCATAAAGTGTGTGGAGATGGATATATAGAATATTGGATTAATGCATATTTAAGTATTGAAATTTTTGTAAATGATGATAGTGAAGTTGTTTTGGATACTACTATATTTGATTTAATTGAAGCAGGATTAGTAGAAAAGGTAGATGATGAATCATGAAATATCCTAAACTGGAAGAACCATGCAAATCATGTTTAGGTTGCCAAAGACTTGAAGATGTAAATTTTAAAGGAGATAAAAGTTGTAAGTATGCACAAACATCAATAAAGCAAATAAATGAGATTTTAGGAATACAAGAAAGGATAGTAAATAAGTAATGATAATATTAAATCAAAAAAGAGATGAATTAGTTAATTTTGATAACATTATGAATATATGTATAACTAATTGTGATGAAGATGGATATGGAATTTTTGCAGGATGTATAGTCGGAGTAGATGATAACTATAGAAAATTAGGGTTTTACAAAACTAAAAAAAGAGCTAAAGAAATATTACAAGAAATAATCAAAAAAATTAATAGTCAAAAGTTTTTACTAAAACCACAAGCAAAATTGGAAAAAGAAACTATAGAAAGTGCAAAAAGATATTATGAATCATTAAATGATATAGACTTAATAGTTGAAGATTGTTTTTTTGAAATTAAACCAATAGGAAATAGTAATATAGTTATTTATGAAATGCCAAAAGAATAGGAGGCTATATATGGATTTAGATGATGATGAATTAAAAGCTACTAGATATTTAAATGGATTAAGTAGGAATATTCAAAATGAAATAGTATTAGATTTTCAAAAAATTGCAAAAATACAGCACTTATATATGGGTATATTCTATGAAGAAGATAGCGATTATCCAGATTATAGAGTTATAAGACCAAAAGAAAGAAGTATTGAGAAAATACTTAATAGTTTTACGCAAGATGAAGATAAACAAAAAGAAATTTACGATATTATAATACATTATACTTGGGATAATTCAGATATGACTTTTAGACCAATATGTAATGCTTTAAGAGAAAAAGGATATAAAATAATTAATAATTAGGAGGAGAAGATGACTGATAAAGAATATATTGAAAAACTAGAAAACAAATTAATGTATGCTTTAAGCCCAACGACTCATGAATTATCAGAAAACACAATGAGAGCATTTAAAAATATAATAACTATAAACATAGATGAAGATACATATACAATAAGACAAGAACTAAAAAAATATTGGAAAGGATTGTGTAGAATATGAACATTGAAAGAAAAATAAATAGAAACAAATTAAAAAATGCACAAAAAAATAACAAAATAAGGAGAAACTGGAGAGAGTTTCAAATTAGTAAATATGGAATAAAAAGATGGTGCAAAATGTATAATGCAACAACAAATATAAAAGATAAAGGAAATAGAATAACACCAACGATAGCACATAATGTATAAAACTAAAGAAATGGAGGTTTTCAGATGAATTATATTAAAGAAGCGGAAGATATTCTTATAAATCATAGAAAGCTTAATGACAGTATAAATAACTTAAATGCAAGAAAGAATTACATAGCAAATCAAGGTAAGCCAAAAGAACTTGGAGGAATTGATTATTCTAAACCAGGAATACAAAGACAAAATTATTCAAATAATACTATAACTCAGATGTGTGAAATAATGCAAATAAATGAACAAATTAAAGAAACAGAAGCGGAACTTGTAATAGTAAATAATATACTTAAACAAATAGATAAAGAAGATGAAACACTAGGAAAATTTATACAGTTAAAATATATTGAGGGACAAAAAAAGAAAAGTATGAGAAAAATTGCTGCAGAGTTAGGATATAGTGAAGACAGCAATGATACAATATATAATATAAAAAATAAAGCATTAAGAGAATTTGCAATTAGGTATTTTGGAAGTATTGCAAGAAAATCAACATAACAATCGGAAAATTTAACCATTGAAATTTGAAATTACATATTGTAAATTAGTATTATGAAAAAATAGAGTCTCGCATTTGATTCTCCTTATGTATTATTAAAGACAGGAATTTATCATTAATTTGATAAGTTCCTGTTTGTGTTAATTGGAGGAAAAATGAATTTAAGTATATGTATGCAAAAGAAATGTGAAGAATGTAAAAACAAATATAAATGTTTTAAAGAGAGTAGGTGGCAACAATCAAAGAATATGCAGAAAAGTTTTACAAATCAAAAGAGTGGGAAAGATGTAGACAAGCATTCATAGCATCACTTCCAGATAAAACTTGTCCGAGATGTAAAGAAAGAAAAGGCAAAATAGTTCATCATATAAAAGAGATTACACCAGAGAATATAAATGATCCAATGATAACATTAAACTTTGATAACTTTGAATACATCTGCCAAAAGTGCCACACACAGGAACATTTAAGAGATAAATCAACAAAAGAAGATGTGCAATTTGATGAAGAAGGAAATTTAATTTTAAAAAAATCCCCCCCACATTCAAATGGATAATATACCCCTTAAGGACCGAGGGGGGCAGCTCCAAAAATCACACAAGTCATTTTATACGAGGGGGGGTCAATACAAAAAAAGTGGGTGAAAGTATTGACAAAAAAGAAAAAAATAGAAATGAAAGAAAAGAAAATAACAGAATTAGAAAACCTTTTTGAGAGAGTACCAGATAATAAGAAAAAACTTGTTAAAGGCTTAATTGAGCAAGCAGCATTTATGTATGTTCAACTTACAGAATTAATTGAAATTATTGAAAAAAATGGAGTGGTAGAAGACTTTAAACAAGGAAAACAGCAATTTACAAGGGAGCAACCTGCGGTAAAAACATATAATGCTATGTTAAAAAATTATAATTTAACTATTAAACAATTGCTGGAGCTTATTCCACCAGGAGAGCTACCCCAATTTGAAGACGAATTTGAAGAATTTAAACAAAGAAGAAATAGATGAATTATATAGAACAATATTATGAAAAAATAAATGCTGGTGAAATAATAACATCCAGAAAAGTAAAAATTGTTTATGAAAAGTTAGTAAAGGATATAAAAAATCCTAGAATAGTTAAAGTCTATAATGAATTTACAGAGGAAGTAGAAGAACATAAATATATTTTTAGTGAAGAAAGAGCTTTAGATGCAATTGAATTTATAGAAAAGTTTTGTAAACATAGCAAAGGTAAGAAATTTGCAGGACAACCTTTTATTTTAGAATTATGGCAGAAAGCATTTGTATCTGCAATTTTTGGTTTTATTGATGAAGATACAGGATTTAGAAAATATAGAAAAGTAATCTTATTTGTTGCAAGAAAAAATGGAAAATCAACATTAGCTGCAGCAATAGGTTTATATATGCTTTTGATGGATGGAGAGCCAGGAGCAGAATGTTATTCGATAGCAACTAAAAAAGATCAAGCAAAGATACTTTGGCAAGAAGCTAAAAGAATGGTAAAGAAAAATCCAATTCTTTTAAAAAGAGTAAAACCATTAATAGCTGAATTATATTATGAGGAAGAAGAAGCAGTATTCAAACCTCTAGCAAATGATTCAGACACATTAGATGGTTTAAATGCTTCTTTTGTTGCAGCAGATGAAGTTCATGCTATGAAAGATAAAAACTTAATAGATGTTACTTATGACTCAATGGATTCAAGAGATCAACCATTATTTTTAGAAACTTCTACAATGGGTACAGTAAGAGAAAATGTATTTGATAGCGAATATGAATATGCAACAAATGTAATTAATGGATATATTGATCCTTCATCAGACTTTATAGATGAAACTTTACTTGCAGTTATATATGAACTGGATAAAAAAGAAGAATGGACAGATGAGAGTTGTTGGATAAAAGCTAATCCAGGTCTAGGAACAATTAAAAAGATAAAAGGCCTTAAAGATAAAGTCGCTAGAGCAAAAATAAAACCAGATGAATTAAAGAATTTACTTTGCAAAGATTTCAATGTTAGAGAAACAAGTGTTGCAACATGGCTTACATTTGAAGAATTAAACAATGAATCTACATTTAACCTAGCAAAAATGAAAGTTAAATATGGAATAGGTGGAACGGATTTATCAAAAACAACCGACTTAACAGCAGCAAAAGTAATATTTATGATTCCGAATGATCCAGAAATATATGTATTGCAAATGTATTGGTTGCCAGAAGATTTACTTGAAACAAGAGTAAAAGAAGATAAAATTCCATATGACAAATGGAAAGAAAAAGGATTTTTAAGAACTTGTCCAGGTAATAAAGTTCATCCGAAATATGTAACACAATGGTTTGTAGAGATAAGAGATGAATATGGTATTTATATTCCTTGGATAGGGTATGATGCCTGGTCAGCTGAATATTGGGTTGAAGAAATGAAAGGATACTTTGGTGCTGAAGCTATGATAGCAGTATATCAGGGTAAAAAAACATTATCATCACCAATGCAAAATTTAGGAGCAGATTTAAAATCCAAATTAGTAAATTATAATAATAATCCAATAGATAAATGGTGTTTAAGTAATACAAGTACAGATGTAGATAGAAATGGTAATATACAACCAGACAAGAGTAAAAAAAGATTAAGGATAGATGGAACTGCAGCACTATTAAATGCTTATGTAATATTAGAACAAAAGAAGAATGACTATGTGAACATGATATAAGGAGAGTGAAAAAGTGAAAGTAAGAAGTATGTTTTCCAACATATTTGGAACGAAGCAACCTAAATATAAAATAATTAATAATTTTAAGCTATTAAATAATAGTGATTCCACATTTTATCAATGGAATGGGAAAATATATGATAACAATACTGTAAGAACAGCAATTGGAACAAATGGAATGAATGCAGGAAAATTAAATCCAAAACATATTAGAAAATATGAAAAAGAAATTATAGTATCACCAAATAAAAACTTGGGGAGGGTTTTAAAAAATCCTAATAAGTATATGACGATATTTGATTTTATTCAAAAAATGATGATACAAAGAGATATCAACAATAATGCGTTTGCTTATATTGATAGAGATCCCAATGTACAAGGTATGGATGGAATATTAGGAATTTATCCACTTGAAGCATCAGCAGTTGAATTACTAGAAGATGAAAAATCTAATTTATATATTAAATTTAGATTCAGAAATGGAGAAACAAAAATAGCAAGTTATACCGATGTAATACATATCAGAAAGCATTTTTCTGAAAACGACTTTTGGGGAGAAAGCAATATAAAAGCTTTAACACCACAATTAGAAGTAACTAATATGACATTGCAAGGCATTCCAAATGCAATAAAAAATACCGCATTTATAAGAGGTATATTAGAATTTGCGCAAGTTTTAAATCCAGATGACAGAGACAAACAAGTAAAAGATTTCTCAGAAAGATATCTAGATATTAACAACAATGATAAAGGAATTGCATATACAGATCCACGATATAAATTTCACGAAACAAAATCAGAACCATATGTACCTAACAAAGCACAAATGGACTATACAAAGCAGGAAATTTACGATTATTTTAATACAAACGAAAAAATAGTAAGAGGCAATTTTTCTGATGATGAATGGATTGCATATTTTGAAACAACAATAGAACCTTTTGCAATTCAAATGAGCCAGGAATTTACTACAAAATTATTTACAAGAACAGAAAGATACTATGGAAACGAAGTAGTATTTGAAGCAAATAGATTAGCAAATGCTTCTAACAATACAAAAGTTACAATATGCAAAGAGTTAAAACACTTATTCACAATAAACGAACAAAGGGAAATGTGGAATAGAGCTCCAGTACCTGGAGGAGATAAATTATTACAGTCATTAAATGATGTTAATTCAGATATAGCTGATGAATATCAATTAGGAAAAAATAATAAGGGAGGAAACAATAATGAATGAAAAAGAAAAAATTCAAGAAGAATTAAGAAAACTAAGAGATGACAGAATGTACAGGACAGTTATGAATTTAAAAACTAGAGCAGAAACAATACAAGATGAAAATGGACAAGAAGTACAAGAGATGATTGTTGAAGGTCAAGCCGTGACTTTTGAAAGTGAAACAACATTATTTAAATGTGGAGAAACAGAATACAAAGAGGTAATAGACAGAAATGCTTTTAATGAAGCAGATATGTCAGATGTTATATTTAATTATAATCATTCTGGAAAAGTAGTAGCAAGGACCAGAAATAACACTTTAAGATTAAATATAGATAGTAATGGATTAAATATTGAAGCAAGACTAGATGGTACAGATGAAGGAAGAAAACTATACGAAGAAATAAAAGGTGGTTACATAGATAGAATGAGCTTTTGCTTCACAATAAAAGAAGAATCATACAATCAAGAAACACATACATGGCGTGTACTAAAAATTGATAAATTATACGATGTCAGTGCGGTGGATATTCCCGCTTATGATACAACTTCAATCTCTGCAAGGAGTTCAAGATTGGCGGTGGCTGAAAAGGAACAAAAAGCTCTGGAGAGAGCCCAATTGCAAAAAGAAAGAAGTAAAAAATTATTATTAAAAACATATTAAAAAGAAAGGTTAGGTAAAAATTATGAACGAAAAATTAAGAAAAATTTTACAAAGAAAAAAAGAAATCAGAGCTAAATTAAATGCTCAAATTGAAGGAACAGTTGAATTGACTGATGAAGAAATTAAAGCATTACAAGGAGAACTAGAAAATTTAAATGAAGAAGAGGAAGCAGCAGTAGAAGAAGCAGAACAAGATGAACAAAGAAAAAAAGCTGAAGAATTAACAAAAAGAAGTCAAAATGGTAATATACAATTAAGAAGAATTGCAAAACCAGGAGAAGAAATTGGAGATCAAGAAGAAGAAAGAGAACTTACACCAGCTGAAAAGAGACAAAGAGGAAAAGATTTAAAAGAACAAAGAGCAATTACAGTTGGTTCAAGTGAAATTATAGCACCAAGACATACAGCTGAAGGATTAACAAAAACATTTAATGAAGTATCTACACTTGTTGATTTGGTAAAAGTTACACCATTAAATGGTGGGGAAGCTTATCAAAGAGGTTATGTTGCAGGATATGGCGAAGGTGGAGCTCAAGATGATAACACTGGAGACTATGAAGATGTAGAAACCACATTTAATTATGCAGATATTAATAAACAAGAGATAACTGCATATCAAGAACAACCAAAGGCTGTAAAAAAATTAGCTGATGCAGCTTATGGAGATGAAATAGTTAAAGGAATTGGAATATCAATAAAGAAAAAATTATCAAAAGCTATATTAACAGGATATAAACAAATAGTTGGTATTTTTCAGAATCCAAATAAATTTGCAATTAATCAAAATACAGACATAGGAATAGCTAGTATTGATGAAAATACATTAGATGAAATTGTTTACACTTATGGTGGAGATGAAGATGTAGAAAATGATGCTGCATTAATTCTTAATAAGAAAGACTTAAAAGCATTCAAGAAAGTTAGATATTCAGATGGTAAAAAGGTATATGAAATTGTAAACAATGGAAACACTGGAACAATTGATGGAATACCATTTGTTATAAATAGTGCTTGTAAAGCAATTAGTGATACAACTACAAATGTAGATGACTATTGCATGGCTTATGGTTCATTAAGTAATTATGAGTTAGCAGTATTTAGTGATCTTGAAGTAGAAGAGTCAAATGATTATAAATTCAAGCAAGGACAAATAGCACACAGAGGAGATGGATTCTTTGGTGGAAATGTTGTTGCTAAAAATGGATTTGTAAGAGTTAAGAAAGCTGCAGCACAAGTTGATGAAGGCTAATTTTAATGGGGAATAATTCGATAAGAATATTCCCCAAATTTTAATATTGGAGGAAACTGAAATGATTATAAAATATGAAGTAGAAAGAACATTTAAAGATAAATACAGCAAAGAAATAATAATTAAGAATACTGTTTTAGATGTTACTATTGAAAGAATGAAAGAACTAAATATGAAAAAATTTGGAAGAGTAGTTGATATTATTTTAGACTCAGATGAACAAGAAAATTTAATACCTGAAGATGATAATAAACAATCGGAAAATAAGAAAGCTGATAATGAAAAAACAGAAAACGAACAAACAGATAAAACAGATAATGTTGAAGAAAATACAGAAAAATATACAAAAGAACAATTAGAAAATATGACAGTAAATCAATTAAAAGATTTGGCTGAAGAATTAAAATGCGAATTAACTAAAGCTAAAAAAGAAGAAATAATTGAAGAATTATTAAAATTTCAAGAACAATAAGAAAGGTGATTTAAATGAATCCAGATATAACAAGTATAATATCAATCGTAAATTTAAGAAAGAGTGTAGGTTTAACAATAGATGAATTTGATGATGAATTAAAGGGCCTTGGAAATTCTGCAATTAAGAAATTAATTTTATCTGGCATTCATTCATCAAGAATAAAAGGAAATGATGATTACATTAAACAAACCATTGTTGCATATATAAGAGCAAATTATAGATATACAGAGCCTAATATCGCAAATGAAAATAAAATTATATTTGAAGAAAATAAGAACTTTATGAGTAGCACTACTGAATATACTACAGAACAAGTAGCACAGGAGGAAGAAGAATAAATGGATGAAATTATTTATTTATTGCAGAATACTACTGAAGTTAATTCTAAAGGAGATGTTATTAACAGAATAACAGAAGTGAAAAGATATGCTGAAATACAAAGTATAGGACAAAATCAAAGTTATCAAGCAGCTGCAGTTGGATTAAAGCCAAATTTTACAGCTGTTATTTGGAAATTTGAATATAACAATGAAGCATATTTAAAATATCATGATATCCAATATAAAATTACAAGAACATATATAAGAGATGATGAAAAAATAGAATTAACATGTAGTAGTCAAGTAAATAACGAGGAGGATATGTATGGCAGTACCTAGTGCAATTAAAATAACAAAAAATGGAGTAGAATACATTAGCCAGGTAAATAGAACTCAATATATGTTAAAAGAATTAGTTCATGCAGCAAACAAAGATGTTGGAAAATATGTTACAAGAGAAGCAAAAAAAGTAATAAGAAGAAATACAGGAAGAGGTAGAAAAAACACACAATATTGGGCAAGAAAAGATGGAAGCTTACAGGTTGGATATAAGCCAGGTGGATTTTACTTAGGATTTCAAGAATTAGGAACAACAAAGGTACAACAAGAAAATATGTTAAAAAATGCAGTTCTTAATAATATTGATGATATACGAAGAATACAAGGTACTTATATCAAATCCATTGAAGACGAAAATAAAGCATTAGGATTAATAAATGAAAACGAGGAGATTGGAAATGAGTAATATAAAAACACCTAGAAACTTTATTAGAGAAGAATTATATAAAGAAATAAAAACAGTTGTATCTAATTATTTCTTTACATCATTCAACGAAGCACAATTTCCTTATGCTGTTGTAGATATTAAAGAGCTAGGAAATGAAGTTTTAACACAATATTCTTTAGATATAAGTGTATATGACAAGAAAGAAGATACTACTGAAATTGAAACAATTTGTGATGATTTAAAAAAACTTTTACATCAAAAACGAGCAGTAAAAGAAAATTATGCGTATGTAATATGGTTTAGTAATTGTTTAACAGATAAAGAAGAAGATATAACGATAAAGAAAAGAATATTATCGTTTGAAATACATTTATTTAATTTTGAATGAAGGGAGAAAAATTAAAATGGAAACAAAATTGACTAAAGAGCAAGTAGAAAACATTCAAATAGATCATGGTATATTAATAAAAAATTATGGAGAAGAAAATCAACTAATGATAGCACCTTTAAGGGGTGGTACAAATTTTAAAGTTGAGAGAACTTATAGAGATATAGAGTTTGATGGTAAAAAAGGAAGAACAAAAGGGTTAAAAACAATTGATGAAGAAAATGCTACATTGACTGCTAAAACACTAAATACAGGTTTAGAAACATTAGCAGATAAACTACCAGGTGCTACGATAACAAAAGATGAAAACACACATAAAATAACAAAAATTGAAGGTGGAAACATCGGATTAATAAGTGAAGATGAATATATCAAGAATATTACGATGTTTGCTCAAAAAGTAGATGGTAAGTTTATTAAAGTAACTATATTTAATGCACTTGATGAAAATGGATTAGACTTTTCAGCTGTTCAAAAGGCTGAAGGAGAAATCGAGCTAGTTTATAATGCACATCATAGATATGATGAAGATTCAAAACCATATTCAATTGAAAATGTAGATAATATTGAAAATGTGGAGGAAGGATAATGAAATTAACAATTGATTCAATATGCTTAATTAGTAAAATTACAGATAAAATTCAAATAGACAAAGATTTTATTAAAGAAATGTTTGAATATAGTAAATCTGTGAAAGAAAAGAGCAAAGGAAAAAGTGAAGAAGAAGCTAAAGAAATTGCTGAATCTTTACAAAAGGAAATTGGAGTACAAGTAGTTCTAAAATTAGGAACAAAGCTATATGAAGTAAGAGATGAATTAATAGAATTTATTTCTGTCTACAAAGAGATTCCTAAAGAAGAAGCTCAAAAAATAGATGTAGTTGAATTTGTTAAAGAGGTCATAAATGATAAGGGGCTAACAAGTTTTTTAAAGAATCAAGTCATATCAAAGTAGAGGAAATGATATATTTACTCAACAAATACTATGGTATGGCTAATATTAAAGATTATCCACTAAGTAAATTAGTGGATTTTTTGCAGTTCGCTTATGAAAAAGAATTATATGAGAGATGGCTTACTTTATATCCTCTCATGGAAGCGGGATTAGCAGAGTATATGTCATTTGAAACCTATAAAAACAAGATTAAAGAAAATACAAAAACAAAACAGAACAATAATTTAATGACAGATGAAGAAATAATAGAAGATGGAATGAAAATAATGCAAATGTACGAAAAAAATCAACAAAAGGCAGGTGATAAAGATGGAAATATTTAAATTATTTGGGAGCATTTTTGTTGATACAACTGATGCAGATGCAAAAATGGAAAAAACAGATAAAAAAGGTAAATCAATAGGTCAAACATTAGGAAATGGAATCAAAGCTGCTGCTAAATGGGGAGCAGCAATTGCAACTGCAGCAACTGTTGCAGGAACTGCAATATTAGGAGTAGCAAATAATAGTGCAGAATATGCTGATAAATTTGACAAAGCAAGTTTAAGAACAGGAATTGAAGTAGAAAATTTACAAAGATTAGAATATGCAGCAGGACAATCTGGAGTAAGTTTAGAATCTGTTGAGAAATCTGCAAAAAAATTAAATGATAGAATGGGAGAACTATCTGAAGGAAATGAAAAAACTAAAGATATGTTCGATAAATTAGGTGTAAGTGTTTACAATGCAGATGGAACAATGAGAAGTAGCAATGATGTATTTGATGATACATTAATGAAACTTGCAGAAATGGGAGATACTGCTGAAGCAACAGCATTAGGTACAGATTTATTTGGAAAAGCATATGTAGATATGAAACCATTACTAGCATCTGGAGCTGATGGAATACAAGAATTAAAAGATAGAGCTGATGAATTAGGTATTGTAATGTCAGGAGATGCAGTTTCAGCAGGTGTAAAATTTGGAGATACAGTTGCAGATATAAAAAGCAGTTTGGGAGGATTAAAAAATACCGTTGGTGCAGCAGTAACGCCAATTTTACAACAATTTGCCGATTTGATTATAGAAAATATGCCAGTGATTCATAGTATGATCTTACAATTAACACCAATAATTACAGATTTAGCAAGTCAAATAATGCCACTATTAATGGAATTAGCGAAAACATTATTACCTGTTATTATGGATTTATTATCGCAATTATTACCTGTATTTACACAAATTGTTTCAGCTGTATTACCTGTAATAGTACAGTTGCTTCAAATGTTATTACCGCCTATTTTGCAAATAGTGCAAGCTGTTTTGCCTATTTTAGTACAAATATTAAATAGTTTGTTGCCTTTATTATCTCCATTAATACAATTATTGCAACCAATTATAGATTTGTTTATGCTATTATTAGAACCTTTAATAGAGCTTATAAATATGATATTGCCACCACTAGTAAATTTATTATCTGATTTTATTCAGAAGATATTACCAGGACTTCAATCTGCAATATCAGCTGTAAGTCAAATAATAGGAAGTGTATTTATTTCTGCATTTCAAAGTATAAAAACACATGTAGAACTTGTAAAAAACTCATTTCAAAATATTATAGATTTTGTAAAGAATGTATTTACAGGAAATTGGAGAGGTGCTTGGGATAATGTGAAAAATATATTTTCTAATAGTGTTTCAGGGTTAGGAAATATTTTTAAAGCGCCAATAAATATGATAATAAATGGAATTAATACATTTATAAGGGGACTTAATAAAATCCAAATACCAGATTGGGTTCCAGGAGTTGGAGGAAAAGGATTTCATATTAACGAACTTCCAAGATTAAAAGTAGGATTAGATTATGTACCTGAAGATGATTTTCCAGCAGTGTTACACAAAGGAGAAGCAGTTTTAACTAAAGAAGAAAATGAAACTTATAGACAAGCAAAATCAAGAGCATATTTTGGAAATAATAGCTATTCAGGCTCAACACAAGTAGCATTATTAGAAAGACTTGTAGATATATTACTAGCATATTTTCCACAATTTAAAGAATTGATGAATCAACCAATTGTTGCGGATGATGGAACTATAATTGCACATTATGCTCCAGGAATAAATGAAGAACTAAGAAAAATACAAGATAAGGAAGAGAGGGGAAGCTAATGAATGTATTAAAAAGAGGTGTACTATTTGATAATATACACACTTTTGAAAAGTGGGGGCTAATACTTTCACATACAGACATTGGCTCTCCAGAACCTAAAATAGAAAAAATTGACATACCAGGAGCAGACGGAGAATTAAATTTCTCAAACACTCTTACAGGAGACGTGAAATATAAAAATAGAAATATTACCTTCACTTTTGTTACAACCAAAAGGTATGATTTGTGGAAATCTCTTATGAGTGATATTTTAAATTTTATACATGGACAAGATTTTGAAAAAATCGTATTAGATGAGGACCAAAATTTTTATTATAAGGGTTCTGCAGAAGTAAATCCTTTAAAAAGTGATAAATCTATTGGAACAATAGTTATCGAATGTGATGTCGAACCATATAAATACGATTTAATATCTTCAGATGAAGATTGGTTATGGGATACATTTGATTTTGAAACAGGAATAATAAACGAAACAAGAGATTTAGTTGTCGATGGAGAATTAGAAGTATCAATTTTAGGTAGAAGACAAAAGGTTGTTCCAAAATTTGTTTGCGAGAATCCACTACAATTGATTTTTAATGAGCAAACATATAACTTGCCAGCTGGAGGAAGTTATTCGCCTGATATCGAAATATGTGAAGGAGAGAACATACTTAAGTTTATTGGCAATGGAACAGTAACAATTGAGTATAGAGGAGGTAG